>WBZV01000003.1_pt1 | contig 232695 bp, 223 predicted proteins | sample 5204221 | NCBI WGS metagenome assembly WBZV01 (sample SAMN12344360, study PRJNA552823) | activated sludge metagenome | biome: Activated sludge suspended growth; feature: Nitrification reactor; material: Wastewater; isolation source: activated sludge from nitrification reactor of wastewater... | reverse complement strand
GGCTTCCTGCCCGACGCCTATAACAATCTGCTCGATCTGGCGGGCTACCCCAGTTCCACCGCGGCGAGCGCGCGACGCCAGGCGGCCGGCGGAAGCGCGCCCTGAGCCGCACCGGTGCGAGTCGCCACCTGGAACGTCAATTCTCTCAAGGTGCGCCTGCCGCACCTGCTGGACTGGCTCGCCGCGGAGCGCCCGGATGCTGTCTGCCTGCAGGAAACCAAGCTGGAGGACTCGCGCTTCCCGGTGGAGGAAATCGCCGCCGCGGGCTACCAGGTCGCCTACTGCGGCCAGAAGACCTACAACGGCGTCGCCCTGCTGGCGCGGGAGCCGATCACCGACGTCGTCTGCGGCAATCCGCGCTTTCCCGACGAGCAGAAGCGCCTGATCTCCGGCTCGCTTGCCGGCCTGCGCGTCGTCTGCGCCTACGTTCCCAACGGCCAGGCGGTGGATAGCGACAAGTACCGCTACAAGCTCGCCTGGCTCGCCGCCCTCGCCGATTGGCTGGAGGAAGAACTGAAGACGCATCCGCAGCTCGTCCTGGCGGGCGACTTCAACATCGCCCCCGCAGACCGTGACGTGCACGACCCTGCCGCCTGGGCCGGGCAAATCCTCTGTTCCGACGCCGAGCGGGCGGCCTATCGCCGCCTGCTCGACCTGGGCCTCAGCGACAGCTTCCGTCTCTTCGATCAGCCGGAGAAGACCTACTCCTGGTGGGATTACCGCATGCTGGGCTTTCAGAAGAATCTTGGCCTGCGCATCGATCACGTGCTGCTTTCGCCGCCCCTGGTCGCCCGCTGCACCGCCGCGGCCATCGACCGCGCCCCCCGGAAACGCGAGCGTCCCTCCGACCACGCTCCGGCCTACGCCGATCTGGAATGACGGCGGACATCGACCGGGGCAGGCTGTTCGCCCTTTACCCTGCCCTCGCCGAAGTCCCCGAGAATCTGCGTGCGGAAGTCTTGCGGACTGCGGTCGTGGCGGAAGTCCCCGCCGGCCACGAGCTGTTCGCCGAACGCCATCCCTGCCGTGGTTTCCCCCTCGTCCTCGCGGGCAGTATCAAGGTGGTGAAGAGCACGGCGAGCGGCCGCGAGATGCTGCTCTACCGCGTGGAGCCCGGGGGCTCCTGCATCATCACCTCCAGTTGCATCCTGGGGCAGGCCGATTACAACGCCCGCGGCGTCGCCGAGACGCCGCTGCGACTGTTACTCATCCCGACGCCGCTTTTCGCCCGTCTGGTCGCCGAATCCGCCCCGTTCCGCAATTTCGTTTTCCACCTCTTCTCCGAACGCCTGGCCGAGCTGATGCAACTGGTCGAGGAAGTGGCCTTCGCCCGCCTCGACCGCCGTCTGGCCAAGATGCTCCTGGCCCGCGGCGGCCCCCGCATCACGGTCACTCACCAACAACTGGCGGAGGAGCTGGGGAGCGTGCGGGAAATCGTCAGCCGCCTCCTGAAGGGCTTCGCCGACCAAGGTCTCGTCGCCCTGGGGCGCGAGCAGATCGACCTTGTCGATCCTGAGGGCCTGCGGGCGCTCCTCGCCGATTCATAACCGGGACGCCGACGCCCGCCTGGGTGACCCAGGTTACAGACCCCTGCCTCGCCGCTGCCTATAGTGGCTCCCGTCACCCTTACCTGACTGGAGATCATCATGAAAGCAAACGTTGGCGGCATCGACAAAGTCCTGCGCATCGCAGCCGGTCTCGGGCTCATCGCCTGGGCACTGCTGGGCGGCCCGGTGTGGGCCTGGATCGGCGTGGTACCCCTGGCCACCGGCCTGATGGGCTGGTGCCCAGCCTACCCCCTGCTCGGCTTGAACACCTGCGGGATCAAGAAGGAAGCTTGACGCCTGCGAGGTGGTCGGCAATGCGGACGTAGTCGGCCACCGCCAGGTCTTCCGCCCGCGCCGTGGGGTCGATCCCCAGGGCGCGGAAGGCGCCTTCGTCCAGAAGGTTGCGTAGGGTATTGCGCAGCATCTTGCGGCGCTGAGAGAAGGCCGTGCTGACCACGCGCTCGAAGAGCGCCGGGTCGGCCAGGGCGTACTCCTGCGGCGCCCTGGGAATCAGCCGCACCACGGCGGATTCGACCTTGGGCGCCGGATCGAAGGATTCCGGTGGCACGTCGAGAATCCATTCCAGGTGAAAGCGGACCTGGAGCATGACCGAAAGCCGCCCGAACTCCGAATCGCCCGGGCAGGCGACCATGCGTTCGACCACTTCCTTCTGGAGCATGAAGTGCATGTCGCGCACGCGCTCGGCGTAGGCAGCCAGATGGAAGAGCAGGGGCGTCGAGATGTTGTAGGGCAGGTTGCCCACCAGGCGCAGCCGGCTGCCCAGGGTCGCGAAGTCGAAGGCGAGGGCATCGCCGGCATGGATCACCAACTGATCGCCGGTGTAGCGCTGCTTCAGGCGGACGATGAGGTCGCGGTCGATTTCGACCACGTGCAGCGGACGCACGCGCGCGAGCAGCGGGTCGGTGAGGGCGCCGAGGCCGGGGCCGATCTCGACCAGGGTCTCGCCGGGACGCGGATCGATGGCCGCGACGATGGCGGCGACGATGCCCTGGTCGATCAGGAAGTTCTGCCCAAAACGGCGGCGTGCAATATGTTTCAAGAAGGCCGCCGTTTCAGTAAAGGCTAACCTGCCGCCGGCAGGTCATGCCGGAGCCAGAACGGCGCCGGGCCTGGTGCTTCACCGCCTCAGCTCCGGGCCGCCATGCGGGCGGCCTCGGTGAAAGCGGCGAGCAGGCTGCCGGGGTCGGCGCGACCGCTGCCGGCGATTTCCAGGGCGGTACCGTGGTCCACCGAAGTGCGGATTACCGGCAGGCCCAGGGTGACGTTGATGCCATGGCCGAAGGTGGCGTATTTGAGCGCCGCCAGGCCCTGGTCGTGGAACATGGCGAGCACGGCATCGCCGCGGGCGAGCACCGGCGGAGTAAACAGAGTGTCCGCCGGCAGGGGTCCGAGGAGCTTCATGCCCCGCGCGCGCAGGCGCTCCAGGACGGGGGTGATGAGGTCGATTTCCTCGCGTCCCAGATAACCGCCCTCGCCGGCGTGGGGGTTGAGCCCGGTGACCAGCAGGGTCGGCGCGGCGATGCCGTACTTGCGGCTCATATCCGCTTCCAGGATGGCCAGGGTCTCTTCCAGGACTTCCGCGGTAATGGCATCCGGCACCTGCCGCAGGGGCAGGTGGGTGGTGGCGAGGGCGACCCGCAGCGGTCCATGCGGCGTATCGCCGGCGAGCATCATCACCACCCGGGGCGTCGCGGTCTTTTCGGCCAGGTACTCGGTGTGGCCGGTAAAGGGAACGCCGGCGGCGTTGATGATCCCTTTGTGGACGGGGGCGGTGACCATGGCGGCGAATTCGCCGCTGCGACAACCCTCAAGGGCGCGATCGAGGAGGGCGAGGACGTAGGGGGCGTTGGCCGCATCCAGGTGCCCGGGCTGTGCAGGCCGCGCGAGAGGCAGATGGAGGACTTCCAGGCTGGCTGGGGCGGGCTCGGCGGCCGGATCGTAGCTGCAAAAACGGGGCTTCAACCCCAGGGCGGCCGCCCTTTCCGCCAGAAGATCCAGGTCGCCGAGGATCACCGGCCGGGCGGCAATGCCCGCTTCGCTCAAGCGCAGGCAAAGTTCGGGACCGATCCCCGCCGGCTCGCCGCTGGTGACGGCGATGACGGGCCTGCGGCTCACTGCTCCTCCAGGCGATTCTCGACGTAGGTGCGGTCGCGCAATTGCCGCAGCCAGTCTTGGTATGCATCGTCGAGGCGCCTTTCGCGCAGGGCCTGGCGGGCGTCGAGGCGCTTGCGCTCCTCGGAAAGGTCACGCTGCCGGCGTTCGAGTACCTGGATGAGGTGCAGACCGAAGGGCGATTGGATCACCGCGCTGATGTCGTTTTCCTTCAGTTCGTTCATGGCCTTCTCAAACTCCGGCACCGTGTCGCCGGGGTTGAGCCAGCCGAGGTCGCCCCCCTTGGCGGCGGAGCCGTCCTGGGAATAAAGACGAGCCAGTTCGGCGAAATCGCCACCGTGGACCAGGCGCTCCCGCAGATTTTCCAGCTTGCGGCGGGCTTCCACCTCGGAGACGACTTCGTTGGTGCGAACCAGGATGTGGCGGGCATGCGTCTGCATTACCGGCGGCGAGGCTGCGCCGCCCTTGCGGCCGATCAGCTTGATGACATGGAAGCCAGCAGCCGAACGCAGGAGCTCGCTCACTTCGCCGGGTTGAAGGCTGCCCGCCGCCTCGGCGTAGAGGGCCGGCAGGCGGTCGAGCGGCCGCACGCCGAGATCTCCCCCTTGCAGGGCGTCGGGCGCGTCGGAAAAGGAGGCGGCCAGTTGGGCGAAATTTTCCCCGGCGCGCGCCCGCGCCAGCGCCTGCTCGGCCCGCGCCCGCAGCTTCTGGAGTTGTTCCGGGCTGGCCGACTCCGGCGCCCGCAACAGGATGTGGGCGATCTGCACCTGCTCCGCGACGCCGGCGGTTTCCTGGTTGGCGAGGTAGTTGTCGATTTCGGAATCCGAGATCAGGATTTTGCTATCCACCTCCCGTTCGCGCAGGCGGGTGACTGCGATCTCGTCGCGGATTTCCTCGCGGAACCTGGCGTAGGTGATGCCGTCCTTTTCCAGCGCCTGGCGAAACTGCGCCAAGGTCATGCGATTGCCCGCGGCTATGCGGTTCATGGCCCCGTCGAGCTGGCCATCGTCGATGCGGATGCCGCTCTCGCGAGCCAATTGCAGCTGGGCACGATCGATGATGAGACGTTCGAGCATCTGGCGCTCCAGAACGTCCCAGGACGGCAGCGGGGTCCCCTGTTTCTTGAGCTGTGCCACCACGCTGGTAAGGCGCCCCTTGAGTTCGTTCAGGGTGATCACTTCGTCGCCGACGACGGCTACGATGCGATCCACCTCCTGTGGCTCGGCGGCGCCCAGCGGGGAGAGCGCGCCGATGAACAGGGCAACGAGAGGCAGGAGTTGGCGGAAGATGCGTTGGGCCATGGTTTCAATCGGTAAGTAAGGTACTGGTGGTCGGCATTTCGTTGGTCTTGCCATACCCCGGGATGGTCCGCCGCAGAAGGCCGATGGGGTTCGAACCGATGCTGGCAAAATCGTTGAGTTCGAGCTGGAAGTAAAAGGAGGTGTTGGGCGAGCCGGCAATCGCTTCGAGGCGCTGGACGACGAATCGGGCGGCCCAGCAGCCGGCGTTGTATTCCAGGCCACCGATGGTTTCCAGCGCCTGCTTGTCGCGAATCGAGTAATTGAAGCGGCCGACGGCGTACCAACGCGGTGCGATGGGCCACTGCCCGGCGAGGTCGATCTGCTCGACCTGGGCGACCCCGAGGGCGTCCCGCGTGTAGCGGTAACCGGCGCTCAGCACCTTGGCGAGTTCCGGCTGAAAGCGCCCGCCGAGGGAGAATCGCTGGCTCTGGCTGGCCCGGTGGTCGTACTCCCAGGCGGCATCGACGTAGGTGGCGGGCGCCACCAGGCCGTTGAAGGCGGCGAGGAAGTTGGAGAGGTTCTTCTGGCGGGCGGTCTCGCCGGTGATGGTGGTGCGCTGCGGAGTGAAGTAGTAGCGCTGCCCGACCATGACCTTGAAGCGCTCGGCGCCGGTCGCCGCGTCCAGGTAGCGGGAGGTGACGGCGGCGGTCAACTGGTTGGCGTCATTGATCCGATCGAGTCCGGTATAGCGGTTCTCCGTGAATATCTGCGCAAAATTGAAGTCGGCGATCCCCGAATCGAAAATCGGAATCTGCTCCTGATTCCGATAGGGGATATAGACGTAGTAGAGCCGCGGCTCCAGGGTCTGGATGCGCGGTTCGCCGAACCACTCGGTCTGCCGTTCGAAGGCGAGGGAGCTGTCGAGGGTGAAGGTCGGCACGACGCGGCTCAGGGAGGATGGCGTCCCGGCCCCCTGGTCTTCCAGGGAATAGTGGGTGGCGTGCAGGCCGAACTTGGGAATGATCAGGTAGGCCGGATCGACGATGGGCACCGCGATCTGGGGATACGCCACCAGGCGGTTGGCATCGACCTTCTCGGGATGGGTGAAACGGGCGAACTGGCCGTAGACGCTGGCGTCGACGCTGCGCACCTCGCGCAGGCGTCCGGCGAAGCCGATCTGCGGTTCGAGGAAGTAGGGCCGCGCGACCAGCCGGGTGGGATCGGGGTTGAGGGTCTGGTAGCGCAAGACCTGCATGCTGCCCGACCACCAGGACCCGGAGGAATAACTGAGCGCCACCTGCCGCGGCAGTTGTTCCTGGGAGGTATGCAGCAGGCGGGAAGAAAAATCCTGCCAGTAATCGTCGTCGGAAACCCCGTTGAGGTTGAGATTCAACAGCAGGCCACGGCCCAGATCCTGTCGATGGGTGATCTGGTAGGCATGGCGCTCGCGCTGCTCCAGCTTGTCATCCGGAAGATACTCGACGCGCACCTGACCGTTGGCGTGATGGTCCAGATAGCGTGCCTCGGCGCCCAACTGGAAGCCGCGCTTCACCATGTAGCGCGGAAACAGGGTCAGATCGTAGTTGGGGGCAAGATTGACGTAGTAAGGCAGCGTCACGTCGATACCGTTCTTGGACGAGGCGGAAAAATTGCCCGACAGAAAGCCCGATTTGCGCTGGTTGTTGAGGGAAAAACTCGCCGTGGGGACGTAGAAGATCGGTACGTCCTTGAAGTAGACCGTGGAGTCGGTGGCCTTGCCCTCCTCCTTGTCGTAATCGAGGCGAATTTCGGAACCCTGGGTGTACCAGTCCGTATCGCCCGGCTTGCAGGTCGAATACGTGGCGTCCGTCATGCGGATCTGGTTGTGCCCTTCGAAATCGATGCGCTCGGCGCGCCCATAGGCGTCGGAAGGGCGGCGAGGCGGAACCGTCGTCGCCAGGCCGTAGGAATTTGGAACGTTGATCATCAGCGGTGCGCCGCTGGTGGTGGTGTTGCTCACCGTGGTCTGCACAGCCTTCACGGGGCGGCTGAATTCCGCGGGAACTTCGCGTCGGAAGCGATATTCGGCCTTGTCGAAGAAGCCGATTTCGTCGGAAATCCTGAGCCGCATGTGGGGGCCGCTGACCTGATCCTCACCGCGCTCGTAGCGGACGTTGCCATGCGCCTCGACTTCATCGTCCAGAGCGCGATAACTCAGCCGATCCGCAAAGATGAGGGTGTCGACTTTGCGCAATTCGACCTCGCCCTCGGCTTCGGTCAGTTCCTCGCTACGCCCCTCGATACGTTCCGCGCTGATGAAGGCGGGATGGACGTCCTGCGCCTTTTCCTTTTCCCCACTGTCGAGCTGGAGTCCGGGCACGGGAAGGGGGTGGTAGCCCTTGTCCTCATCCTTGGGGGCCTTCTTGGCAGCCAGGATGAATAGCTTGCGCTCGAGTTGCAGCTTGACAGGGACGAAGTCGTCGCTGGGCCAGGAAGCCGCCGGCGCAGCGGCGCCGGATTCGACCTCGCCGCCCCGCACAGCCGCCGCTCGCGCGGTTTCCACCGCGCCATGGCTCACCTGGACGCCAGCGAACAGGCAACAAACGAGGACGGCAATCGGACGGCGGGCGAATCCTTGCATCGGCGGGGAGGCGAGAGGATGGGCGCCGGAGATGGCCGCGGCGCGAGTGCTAAAATCCGGGCATTTTACATCGAACCTCCCCCATCAGATGTCTCGCGACCCTCTCGTTTCCGCCTGGGTGACCCAGAGCTTCCCCAACCAATCGGTCAGCGTCACGCCCGCTTCCGCCGACGCCAGTTTCCGCCGCTATTTCCGCCTTGGCTTCGCCGACGGCAGCACGCGCATCCTGATGGACGCGCCGCCGGACAAGGAGGACTGCCGCCCCTTCGTCAAGGTTGCCGGCCTGCTGGCCGACGCCGGCCTGGCCGCGCCGCGCGTCCTCGACCAGGATCTCGAACAGGGCTTCCTCGTTCTCACCGATCTGGGCCGCATCGGCTATCTGGAGGCACTCCAGGGCAACCTCGAACTGGCCGATCCCATGATGCGTCCGGTTCTTGACGTGCTGGTGCGCTGGCAGCTCGCATCGAAACCCGGTGTCCTGCCCCCCTACGACCAGGCGCTGCTGCGCCGGGAACTCGACCTCTTCCCGGAGTGGTTCGTCGGCCGCCACCTGCGCCACGCCCTGAGCGACGCCGAAAAGGCCGTCCTGGAAGCCACCTTCCGCCTCCTCATCGATTCCGCTCTCGCCCAGCCCAAGGTTTTCGTGCACCGCGACTTCATGCCCCGCAACCTGATGGTCGTGGAGAGCGAAGCCACCCTCACTCCCGGCATCATCGACTTCCAGGACGCCGTCTACGGACCCATCGCCTACGACGTGGTGTCCCTCTTCCGCGACGCCTTCATCTCCTGGGACGAAGAGCAGGAAATCGACTGGGTGGTTCGCTACTGGGAAAAGGCCCGTGCCGCCGGCCTGCCGGTACGCGCCGACTTCGGCGAATTCTGGCGCGACTACGAGCTGATGGGCCTGCAACGCCACTTGAAGGTGCTGGGCATCTTCTGCCGCCTCAAGTACCGCGACGGCAAGGAGCGCTACATCACCGACCTGCCCCGCTTCCTCGGCTACGCCCGCATGGTCGCCGAACGCTACCTCGCCCTGAAGCCCTTCCTCGGCCTCCTCGACACCCTGGAAGGCAAACAGGACGAGATCGGCTACACGTTTTAGGATTTGGGATCGAGGATTCAGGAAGAACCAATCCCTCCCCAGGCCCCTCCCCCTCCCCCTAAATCCTGAATCCTGAATCCCGCATCATGAAAGCCTTCATCCTGGCCGCCGGGCGCGGCGAGCGCATGCGCCCCCTCACCGACCACACCCCCAAGCCCCTGCTGTCGGCCGGCGGCAAGCCCCTCATCGTCTGGCACCTGGAACGCCTGGCGGCTGCCGGTTTCCGCGAGGCGGTCATCAATCACGCCCACCTGGGCGGGCAGATCGAAGCCGCCCTGGGGAACGGCTCAGCCTGGGGCCTGAGCATCCGCTACTCGCCGGAACCGCCTGGCGCTCTCGAAACCGCTGGCGGCATCGCCAATGCCCTGCCGTTACTCGGCGACCAGCCCTTTCTGGTCGTCAACGGCGACATTTGGTGCGACTGGGACGTTACGCGCGCCCACCCTCTGGCTGGCCGTCTCGCCCACCTGGTCATGGTCCCCAATCCGGCCCACCACGCCGGCGGCGACTTCAGCCTGGCCGGCGAACGGGTCATCGTCGCCCAGGGCGGTGAAACGCTGACCTACGCCGGCATCGGCGTCTTCTCCCCGGCCTTTTTCAGCAACGTACCCCCCGGCGCCGTGATGAAACTGCGCCCCCTGCTCGACGCCGCCATCGCCGCCGGCACCCTCACCGGCGAACGCCACGGCGGCCGCTGGGTCGATGTCGGGACACCGGAGCGTCTCGCCGAACTGGATGCGGAACTCCAGGGGATTGCCGCGCCGTAACCCCCCGGCGATCTCGTCGCCCGGGCGACCTCCGGCAACGGATCGGACATGTCGCTAAAATTTTGAAATGCGACCACATTCCAACAACCTGTCGCCGCCAACGACACACAAGCAAAACGTGTCGCCATTTCATGAAAATATCGACACATCCTATTGACCTGTCGCCCCGGGCAACATAATCTTGCGCTTGCTTCCCCATCGCCGCCCACCGCCCATGTCTTCGACCGGCCTTCCCTGGCAACCCGGGCTTCCGCACAACACGCTGCCTTTGCTTCCCCCGGGCCACGATCTGGAGAGCAAGGCCGTCCTCAAGCGCTGCATCGTCGCGCGGGCGGCGCTTGCCGAGCTCAAGCAGGCCGCCGAGCTAATTCCCAACCAGAGCATGCTGATCAACACCCTCCCCCTGCTCGAAGCCAAGGACAGCTCGGAAATCGAGAACATCGTCACCACCGCCGACAAACTCTTTCAGCACGCCCAGGGCGAAAGCCAAGCCGATCCGGCGACCAAGGAAGCGCTGCGTTACCGCTCGGCCTTGCGCCGCGGCTACCTGTCGCTGGCCGAAAAGCCGCTGTGCACCGCCACTGCCGTCGATATCTGCACGACCCTCAAGGGCGTCGCCATGGACATCCGGCGCACGCCCGGCACCCAGCTCATCAATGACCGCAACGGCGAAGTCGTCTACACCCCGCCCGACGGCGAAGCGCGGCTGCGCGACCTGCTCGCCGACTGGGAACGTTTCCTCCACAACACCACCGACCTCGACCCCCTGATCCGCATGGCCGTCGGCCACTACCAGTTCGAGGCCATCCATCCCTTCACCGATGGCAACGGGCGCACCGGTCGCGTCATCAACATCCTCTGGCTGATCCAGGAAAATCTCCTCGGCCTGCCCATCCTTTACCTTTCCCGCTACCTCATCGCCCACAAGGCCGACTACTACCGCCTGCTGCTCGCCGTCACCCGCGAAGGCGCCTGGGAAGCGTGGACGCTGTTCATGCTCGACGCCGTGGCCGACACCGCCGCCTGGACCACCGCCAAGATCGCCGCCATCCGCGCCCTGGCGGAACACACCAGCGCATTCGTCCGCGCCCGCCTGCCCAAGATCTACAGTCGCGAGCTGATCGACGTCATCTTCGAGCAACCCTATTGCCGCATTGGCGACCTGGTGGACAAGGACATCGCCCAGCGCCAGGCCGCGTCCCGCTACTTGAAGGACATGGTCGCCATCGGCGTCCTGCGCGAGATCACCGCCGGGCGGGAAAAGCTCTTTCTGCATCCCAGGCTCCTGCAGTTGCTGGCCCGCGACGGCAACGAATTTTCCGCCTACGCCTGAACGCAGCATGCCTTACGCCAAGCCCTGGACAAGTTACGCCGAGCAGATCGATCAGTTGATCGACCGCGGCATGCATGTCGATGATCGGGCGCGCGCACTGGATTGCCTGGAGCGCATTGGTTACTACCGTCTGAGCGGTTATTGGTTCGCCTTTCGCGAGCGGAGCGGCAAGCTTGTCTTGCTTGATGGACGGGGTTGCAAGCCGAAGAAACTCAAGATTGAAAGTATTGCGCTCGAACCATTCAAGCCGGGTGCCACCTTCCAGAACGCAGTCGATCTCTATATTTTCGACAAGCAGCTTCGCCTGCTCTGCATGGATGCGCTGGAACGCATCGAGATTGCTTTACGGGTCGACATCTCTCATACACTGGGCAAACTCGATCCGTTTGCTTATCTCAATGCCGCCCTGTTTCATGGCGACTTTTCCAGCAAGCTCGACCGCGACAGCGGCCTTTCCCGCCATCACGAGTGGCTTGGCAAGCATGCCCAACTGATCGGCCGATCGAAAGAAGAATTTGTCCGCCACAACAAAGGCAAATACGGCCTCCCGCTAGCCATTTGGGTAGCGTGCGAGGTATGGGATTTCGGCACGATGTCCACACTCTTCGGCGGCATGCGCGAGGTTGAGCAGGATGCCATCGCCATTCAATACGGGATCGCCAACGGCCGCATCTTCGCCACGTGGCTGCGCAGCCTGAATTACTTGCGCAACGTGTGTGCCTACCACAGCCGATTGTGGAACCGAAATATCGTCGAGCAGCCTCGCCTACCGCCCGCCTCGGAAGCGCCATGGGTGGTCCCGTTTGAAGCCAGCGACCATGCGCGTGCCCGATGCTTCTTGCTACTTCGGCTTACCTGCCACTTGCTGCGGGCAATCAATCCCAATTCCAGTTGGCCGGATCGCACAAAAAATCATTTGCTGTCCTTCCCCGATCTCGAACACCTGGGTTTGAACCTCGCCGGCATGGGCGCGCCAAACGACTGGGCGGAGCAATGGTGAACATCCAACGCGGAGCGATGAACAACAAAAAACCCCTCAGCAGCTCCCCCGCCGAAGCGGAGTCACCGAGAGGGGCCGTGTTGGACGAATTATATACACACAAAATTGTCCGTCAAGAACGAACATCACACTTTTCGACGCAACATGTTCTTTTAAAACAATTTGTTGAGATGATTTCTTAAGACTCCGCCCATGACCCACGCCCACTACCTCGCCCGCCGCAAGCGCCTGCTGAAGACCCTCGGCGAGGGCGTCGCCATCGTGCCCACGGCCCCCGAGGTCATCCGCAACCGGGACGCCCACCATCCCTACCGTTTCGACAGCTACTTCTGGTACCTCACCGGTTTTCCGGAGCCGGAAGCGGTGCTGGTGCTGATCGGCGGCAAGAAACCGAAATCGATCCTCTTCTGCCGCGAGAAGCACGAGGAACGCGAAATCTGGGACGGCTACCGCTACGGCCCCAAGGCGGCCAAGACGGCCTTCGGCTTCGATGCCGCCTTCCCCATCGGGCAACTCGACAGCAAGCTGCCGGCACTGCTCGCCAACCGGCCGACCCTGTGGCACGCGGTCGGCCACGATCCCGAGTGGGATGCGCGCATCGCCAAGGCGCTCAACGCCGTGCGCGCCCAGGCCCGCGCCGGCACCCGGGCGCCGCGGGCCATCCACGACCTGCGGGCGGAGTTGGACGCCATGCGCCTCGTCAAGGACAGCGCGGAAGTCGACCTCCAGCGCCGCGCCGCCGACATCGCCAGTGCCGGCCACGCCCGGGCCATGGGCGCCTGCCGGCCGGGCATGGCCGAGTACGAACTGGAGGCGGAACTCACCTACGAATTCCGCCGCCGCGGGGCGGAGGCCCACGCCTACACGCCCATCGTCGCGGGGGGCGCCAACGCCTGCGTGCTGCACTACGTCTCCAACGACAAGCTGCTCAACGACAACACCCTGGTGCTCATCGACGCCGGCTGCGAAGTGCAGGGCTACGCCTCGGATATCACCCGCAGTTTCCCGGTCAACGGCCGCTTCAATGCGGCGCAGAGGGAGGTTTACGAAATCGTGCTGGCCGCGCAGCTGGCGGCCTTCGCGGCCATCGCCCCCGGCCGTCATTTCATGGAGGCCCACGAGGCGGCGCTCCGCGTGCTCACCCGGGGACTGGTGGACTTGAAGCTCCTCGCCGGCGACGTGGACAACCTGATCGAGGCCAAGGCCTACCAGCGGTTCTACATGCACCGCACCGGCCACTGGCTGGGCCTCGACGTACACGACGCCGGCGACTACAAGGTCGGCGACGACTGGACGCCCCTGGTGCCGGGCATGACCCTCACCGTCGAGCCCGGCCTCTATATTCGCCCGGCCGGCGACATTCCGCCGGCGCTGGCCGGCATCGGCATCCGCATCGAGGACGACGTGCGGGTGACGGAGGACGGCTGCGACATCTACACCACCGCCCCCCGGACGGTGGCCGAAATCGAGGAAGTCATGCGCCGTGACTGAAGCCGTCGATATCCTGATCATCGGTGCCGGCCCGGTGGGCATGACCCTGGCGCTGGCCTTGGCCGATGGGCCCTACAGCGTCCGCCTAGTGGATCGCCGCCCCCTCGCCGCCCAGGCCGGCGATCCCCGCGCCCTGGCGCTCTCCCACGGCGCCCGCCAATTGCTCGAACCCCTGGGCGCCTGGCCGGCGCGGGCGGTGACGCCCATCGAAACCATCCATATTTCCCAGAAGGGCGGGTTCGGCCGAAGCCTCATCGACCACGCCGACTACGCGCTACCCGCCCTGGGCTACGTGGTGCGTTATCGTGACCTGGCCGGCGCCCTCGCGACCCGCCTGCCGGAAGCTGCCGTGCTGGAGAATGCCGAAGTCCAGGAGATGACTTCCGGCGAAGCCGGTGTCGCCCTCACCCTGAGCCAGAACGGCGAGCGGCGTCGCCTCGCGGCCCGCGTCCTGGTCCATGCCGAAGGCACCCCGGCCGAGGACGCCACCGTCTCGGTACGCGACTACCACCAGCACGCAGTCATTGCCGAGGTGACGCCGCAGCCGGGCCACCATCGCCAGGCCTGGGAGCGCTTCACCCCCGACGGGCCGCTGGCCCTGCTGCCCCTGGGCGAGGCCTATTCGGTGGTTTTCACGCTGCCGCCGGATCGAGCCGACCGGACCATGGCCCTCGACGACGCCGGCTTCACCGCCGCCCTGCAGGCGCAATTCGGCGGCCGCATCGCCTTCTCCAACCCGGGCCCCCGCAGCCGCTTCCCTCTCGCCCTTCGCCTGCGGGAGAAGCTCGCCGACGGCCACCAGGTGTGGGTCGGCAACGCCGCGCAGACCCTGCATCCGGTCTCCGGTCAGGGCTTCAACCTGGGCCTGCGGGACGCCTGGGAACTGGCCCAGACACTCCTCAACCAGGGACTCGAACCCGCCGCCCTCGCCGCCCACGCGGCGAGACGCCGCATCGATCGGCTGGGCGGAGCGCTGTTCACCGACGGCATCGTGCGCGCCTTCTCCAACGACTTCCCGCCCTTGAGACTGGCGCGCGGTCTGGGGCTGCTCGCCCTCGATCTCTGCCCGCCCGCCCGGCATTTCGTCGCCAAGCGCATGATCTGGGGCGCCCGCGCTTGGCCTTGAGACCCCGGGAAGGGAGAACGGAACCCCCACCCTTCCCCCTCCCGCTTTCGCCTTCTCCCTTCCCCCAATGACCCACATCAAGGCCTGGTTTCTTGCTCTGCGCCCCAAGACCCTTTCCGTCTCGCTCTCGCCGGTCATCGTCGGCACCGCCGTGGCCTGGCACGAGGTCGGAGGCATTCTGTGGGGACCGCTGCTGGCGGCCCTCCTCGCCGCGACCCTGATCCAGATCGGCACCAACCTGTTCAACGACGTGGGCGACTATCTTCGTGGGGCCGATACGGCGGACCGCCTCGGCCCTCCGCGGGCGACCGCCCAGGGCTGGCTGACGCCGGGTCAAGTGAGGAGCGGTGCCTGGTCGGCCTTCGCCCTCGCCTTTTTCTGCGGCATCTACCTTGTCGCCCATGCCGGCTGGCCGATCGTGGTCATCGGCCTGGCCTCCCTCGCCGCCGGCTGGGCTTACACCGGCGGCCCTGCGCCCATCGCCTATCGCCCCCTGGGCGAGCTGTTCGTCTGGATCTTTTTCGGCCTGGTCGCGGTAGCCGGCAGCCACTACCTGCAAACCCTGAGCCTCAGCCCCCTGGCGCTGCTGGCTGCCGCCCTGGTCGGTCTGCACGCCGCGGCGGTGATCACCGTCAACAACTACCGCGACCTCGACGGCGACGCCCGCAGTGGCAAGAACACCCTGGCGGTGCAGCTTGGCCGCCGGGCAACCCGTCGTCTCTACGCCGCCGAAATTCTCGCTCCCTATGCGGGGCTCGTCGGGCTGGCGCCCGGCCTCGGGCTTTCCGCCGCCCTGCCCCTGCTCTCCCTGCCCTTGGGCCTCTTCCTCCTGCAGCGATTCCGGAGCAGCCCGCCCGGTCCGGTGTTCAATCAAATCCTCGCCGCCACCGCCGGCCTGCAACTCCTCTTCGCCCTCCTCCTCGCTACCGCGTTTTTTCTTTAGGCGAATCATGGCGGCGCTCCCGCGGCCATGAAACACTCCCCGCTCTTCGACCCCTGCTAGGAAATCCCGCCGTGAATATCACCAGTTTTGCCGATCTCCTTTTGACCGCCCGCCAGCAGCCCGACCCCCAGCGCCTGCTCTTCGTCTTCGTGCGCGCCGAACTGCCGGACAACGCGACGCCTGAGGAAGTCCGCCGCTTCCAGGCCGGCCAGGGCGGCGCCCTGCTGCCCCTGATGTTCGTGGATAAGAAGACCGACGAGATCGGCAGCTTTGCCGAACTGGTCGAGGAATCCCGCCACACGGGGCAGTTGTGGGACATGGTCTTCGTCGGCTGTCTCGCCGGCCACGCCGGCCAGGAACCTACCGACCAGCAGGCCCAGCAAGCTCTGGAAGCGATGGTCAAGTCGGTGCAGATGGGCAGCGTCGGCCACCTGCTGGCCTACCGCCCGAACGCTGAGCAGATCGCCTTCGCCTGACTATTTTTTAGGCGCCGCTTCGGGTAAAATCCCGCCTTCCCCCGCTTGCATTTCCGGCCCCGGCTCGTCCATGGATTTCCTCGGCTTCAAGCTCCGCAACAACCTCTTCGTCGCACCCATGGCCGGCGTCACCGATCGCCCCTTCCGCCAGCTCTGCAAGAAGATGGGGGCCGGGCTCGCAGTCTCCGAAATGGTCACCTCCAACTCATTGCTCTACGGCAGCGCCAAGACCCTCCGCCGGGCCAACCACGAGGGAGAAGTGGCGCCCGTTTCGGTGCAGATCGCCGGCGCGGACCCCAGCATGATGGCCGAGGCGGCCCGGCACAACGTCGCCAACGGCGCCCAGATCATCGACATCAACATGGGTTGCCCCGCCAAGAAGGTGTGCAACGTCATGGCCGGTTCCGCCCTCATGCAGAACGAAAAGCTGGTGGGGGACATCCTGGACGCGGTTGTTGGCGCCGTTCCGGAAACCCCGGTGACACTGAAGTTCCGCACCGGCTGGAACCCCGCCAACCGGAACGCCCCCACCATCGCCCGCATTGCCGAAAGCGCCGGCGTGCGTGCCGTGGCCATCCACGGCCGCACCCGCTGCCAGCAGTACACCGGCGAAGCCGAGTACGAGACCATCGCCGCGGTGAAGAGCCTGCTGAAGATACCGGTCATCGCCAACGGCGACATCAACACCCCGGAAAAGGCCAAGTCCGTTCTCGACAAGACCGGCGCCGATGGGCTCATGATCGGCCGCGCCGCCCAGGGCCGCCCCTGGCTGTTCCGGGAAATCGAACATTACCTGAAGACCGGCGAGCACCTCGCGCCGGCACGGGTGGACGAAATTCACGCGATTCTGCAGGAGCATCTGGAAGACCTCTACGCCTTCTACGGGCTGGAGACGGGCTTCCGGGTCGCACGGAAACATATCGCGTGGTACACGAAAGGACTGGCAGGTTCAGCCGCCTTTCGCCATTACATGAACCAATTGCCCAGCATCGCGCTGCAACGTCAGGCCGTGGATGAGTTCTTCCACGATCTGGCCGGACAGTCCGAGCATCTGCAATATATCCACACAAGGGAGGAGTTGGCGGCATGAGCCAACAGGACATTTCGGCGTGCGTCGTGGGCGCCCTCGAGCAGTATTTTCACGACCTGGACGGGGAAAAACCGGCCGCAATCTATGACATGGTCCTAAAGAGCGTGGAGCGGCCAATGCTTCAAGTCGTCCTCTCCAAGGCTGGCGGAAACCAGACCCTGGCCGCCGACATGCTGGGAATCAACCGCAATACCCTGCGCAAGAAGCTCACCGAATATCAATTGCTCTAAGCGCAGGATTGGGTAGCCTGGATTTAGGGAAAACGCCCATCCAACCCCGGCCCCCTGAATCCTGACCCCTGAATCCTGACCCCTGAATCCTGACCCCTCGATCCTAAATCCTCGATCCTAAATCCCAGATCCCCCTCATGACCATCAAGCAAGCCCTGATTTCCGTCTCCGACAAGACGGGCGTTCTCGAATTCGCCGCTGGCCTCGCCGCCCAGGGCGTCAAGCTGTTGTCCACGGGCGGCACCGCCAGGATGCTGCGCGACGCCGGCCTGGCCGTCACCGAAATCGGCGACTACACGGGCTTCCCGGAAATGCTCGACGGCCGCGTCAAGACCCTGCACCCCAAGGTGCATGGCGGCATCCTGGCCCGCCGCGATCTCGCCGAGCACATGGCCACCCTCGCCGAACACGACATCCCGACCATCGACCTGGTCTGCGTGAACCTCTACCCCTTCGCCGCCACCATCGCCAAGCCGGGCGTGACGCTGGAAGACGCCATCGAGAACATCGACATCGGCGGCCCGGCCATGGTCCGCTCCTCGGCCAAGAACTACGCCGGCGTGGCCATCGTCACCGACCCGGCCGACTACGCGCCGCTGCTCGCCGAAATGCAGGCCCACGGCGGTGCCCTGCAACTGGCCACCCGCTTCGACCTGGCGAAGAAGGCCTTCACCCACACCGCCCGCTACGACAGCATGATCGCCAACTGGCTGACCGGCCTGGACGAAGGCGCCGAAGCCAAACCGGCTGAGGCAGCACCCAATCCGGCCATCTTCCCGGCCAGGCTGCAACTGGCCTTCGACCGCGTCGAAACCCTGCGCTACGGCGAGAACTCACACCAGTCGGCCGCCTTCTACCGCGACACGACGGCTCTGCCGGGCAGCATCGCCGCCTACACCCAGTTGCAGGGCAAGGAGTTGTCCTACAACAACATCGCCGACTCTGACGCCGCCTGGGAATGCGTCAAGGCCTTCGACGCGAGTGTTGGCCAGCTCGCCTGCGTCATCATCAAGCACGCCAACCCCTGCGGCGTGGCCATCGCCGGCACCCTGCTCGGCGCCTACGAAAAGGCCTTCAAGACCGACTCCACCTCGGCCTTCGGCGGCATCATCGCCTTCAACGGCGAAGTCGGCCTCGACGTGGTCAATGCCATGAACGAAAGGAAGCACTTCGTCGAAGTGCTGATCGCCCCCTCATTCACCGCCGAAGCCCGGGCCGCGCTGGCCTCGAAAACCAACCTGCGGGTGCTGGTCGTGCCTCTTGGCCGTCACTTGAACAAGCTTGAACTCAAGCGCGTCGGCGGCGGCCTGCTGGTGCAGACGGCCGACGACTTCACGGCGCAAGCCAGCGGCCTCAAAGTGGTCACCAAGGTCCAGCCGACGGCGCAGCAGATCGAAGACCTGCTCTTCGCCGAGCGCGTCGCCAAGTTCGTCAAATCCAACGCCATCGTCTTCTGCGGCGGCGGCATGACCCTGGGCGTCGGGGCGGGCCAGATGAGCCGTGTTGACTCGACCAAGATCGCCAGCATCAAGGCCACCCACGCCGGCCTGTCGCTCAAGGGTTCGGTCGTCGCCTCGGATGCCTTCTTCCCCTTCCGCGACGGCCTCGACGTCCTGGCCGAAGCGGGCGCCGTCGCCGTCATCCAGCCGGGCGGCTCGATGCGCGACGAGGAAGTCATAGCGGCGGCCGACGAACACGGCCTCGCCATGGTATTCACCGGCGCCCGCCACTTCCGCCACTGATTTCGCGCCCCGCTGCGCCGTGACTTTGTCGACTTCGCCTCGCCGTGCAGTAGCACTGTCTTCGGCTCGTCTTCGCGTCACGGCTTTGCCGGACTCGAAATCAGGCTTTGGGAAAGATAAGGAAAACCCCGCATGAAACTCCTCGTCATCGGTTCCGGCGGCCGCGAGCACGCCATGGCCTGGCGTCTTGCCAAGACCCCGGGTCTGCAGAAAGTCTTCGTCGCTCCCGGCAATGCCGGCACGGCTCGCGAGCACGAACTGGAAAACGTCGCGCTGACGGACCCGACGGCGCTGGCCGATTTCGCGGAAAAGGAAAAGGTCTACCTCACCGTCGTCGGCCCCGAAGCGCCCTTGGCGGCCGGCATCGTCAATGTCTTCCGCGCCCGCGGCCTTAAGATTTTCGGCCCCACCCGGGAAGCCGCCCAGCTCGAATCCTCCAAGGATTTCGCCAAGCGCTTCATGGCCCGCCACGGCATCCCCACCGCCGAGTTCGAGACCTTCTCCGAGGCGACGGCTGCCCACGCTTACATCGACCGCAAGGGCGCGCCCATCGTCATCAAGGCCGACGGTCTGGCCGCCGGCAAGGGCGTGGTCGTCGCCATGAACTTGGCCGAAGCCCACGCCGCCATCGACGACATGCTGTCCGGCAACAAATTGGGAGTGCAGCACAATGCGGCGGGCGCCCGTGTCGTCATCGAAGAGTTTCTCGACGGCGAGGAAGCCAGCTTCATCGTCATGGTCGACGGCAAGAACGTCCTGGCGCTCGCGTCCAGCCAGGACCACAAGCGCATCTTCGACGGCGACACCGGTCCCAACACCGGCGGCATGGGCGCCTATTCGCCCGCCCCCTGCGTCACTCCGGAAATCCACGCCAAAGCCATGCGCGAAATCATCCTGCCGACGGTACGCGGCATGGCCGCCGACGGTATCCCGTTCACCGGCTTCCTCTACGCCGGCCTGATGATCGGCAAGGACGGCTCAGTGAAGACCCTGGAATTCAACTGCCGCATGGGTGATCCAGAGACCCAGCCCATCCTCATGCGCCTGAAGTCGAATTTCGTGGAATTGCTGGAGCACGGCATCGACGGCACCCTGGATCAGGTGGAGGCCGAATGGGACCGCCGTATTGCACTGGGCGTGGTCCTCGCCGCTGCCAATTACCCGGAAACCCCCAGAAAGGGCGACACCATCGCCGGCCTGCCGGCTGGCAACGGCTTTGGCGAGGATTGCCACGTCTTCCACGCCGGCACGGCCGAGAAGGATGGCCAGGTGATCACCGCCGGCGGCCGCGTCCTCTGCGTCACGGCCCTGGGCGAGAACGTCAGGCTGGCCCAGAAGGCTGCCTACGAGGCCGCCGCCCGGATATCCTGGGACGGCATGCAGTATCGCAAGGACATCGGCCACCGCGCCATCAACCGCTGAGACCCGGCGCCGAAAAAACCCTCGAACGGGCGGCACGGACCGCCCGTTTTTCATCCCCGGAGACCCCATGGACACCACCCGCCTCAAGGACTACTTCACCGGCCTGCAAAGCCGCATCGTCGCCGAGCTGGAGGCCTTCGACGGCCTGCCCTTCCGCGGAGACTCCTGGGAGCGGCCGGCAGGCGGTGGAGGCATTTCCCGGCTGATCGAGGAAGGCGCCTTCTTCGAGCGGGGCGGCGTCAATTTCTCCCACGTCACCGGCGACAGGCTGCCAGCGTCGGCGACCGCCGTGCGGCCGCAGTTGGCCGGCCGAGCCTGGGAAGCTCTGGGCGTGTCTCTCGTCCTGCACCCGCGCAATCCCTACTGCCCGACAGCCCACATGAACGTGCGCTGTTTCGTCGCCAGCAAGCCGGGCGAGGAGGATGTCTGGTGGTTCGGGGGCGGCATGGATTTGACGCCCTACTACGGTGAAGAGGAAGACGCCCGTCACTTCCACGCCTCCTGTCGCGCTGCCTTGGCGCCCTTCGGTCCCGAGGTGCACGCCCGCTATAAACAGTGGTGTGACGAATATTTCTTTCTCAAACACCGCAATGAACCCCGCGGCGTCGGCGGCGTCTTCTTCGACGATCTCAACGAAGCAGGTCCAGGCGGCGAGACCCCCTTCGAACGCTGCTTCGCACTCACCCGGGCGGTGGGGGACGCCTTCACCCGGGCCTACCTGCCGATACTTGCCAGGCGCCGCGACACGCCCTACGGCGAACGGGAACGGGACTTCCAGGCCTATCGCCGCGGACGCTACGTGGAGTTCAACCTGGTTTGGGACCGGGGAACCCTCTTCGGCCTGCAATCCGGCGGGCGCACCGAATCCATCCTCATGTCCCTTCCCCCGGTGGTGAAGTGGCGCTACGACTGGCAACCCGCCCCCGGCACACCGGAAGCCCGCCTCTACGAGGTCTTTTTGCAACCCCGCGACTGGGTGTGAAGGGCAGGCCTTGGGACTTGGGATCGAGGGAATCCGGCGGCGCCTTTCTCTACTCGGTTTTCCCTAAATCCTGAGTCCCGGATCCTAAATCCTATTTGAGCTTGCCCCGGACGACGCGTATCCGGGCCGGGTTCTTGATCGTTGCTACGCCCCCGTTGCCGGTGACGTTGCCGCAGGGGCAAGCGGACTGGATGCGGGGCACCGAACTGACGATCCCGGTACAGTCCAGGCACTCGTAATACAAATCACCGCCAGTGGGCAGATTTGCGGGATCGGGTGCGGGGTCGAGCGCGTAGAAGTTGTAGATTTTGCGCATATCGATATTGAGCATGGTCTCCTCCTTGTCATGAAGCGGCACTGGCGCCCACGCTCAGGCGATAGTGCTCATTGGCCGCATCCGTTTTTTCCAGTTCGTCGAGTAGATGGGCGAGTTCGAGATGGATCTCGCGCCTGGCGTCAAGCGCGAGAGAGGCCTCCAGGTAGCTCTGCGCCTTTCCCCAAAGACGCTGGCTGCGGCACAGGCGCCCCAGGGCGAGCAACAGACCGGCATCGGCCGGGCGCTCGCGAAGCCAGCGTTCGGCATGGGCGATGCGACCGGTGACGTCGGGTCCTGAGAGTCTGCCATAAAGGGCGACGAGATCGTCATTCCAGAATTCGCCGCCACGCTCCAAGGATTCCTCGGCCACCCTCTGGGCCGCCTGATCCTCGCCCAGGGCCAACAACTCAACGGCAGCCGCGTAGGCGATGCGTCCATCCCGCTCGCTGTCCGGGATACGACGCAAACAGGCGCTCAAATGCGCGGCATCGGCGCGGTGGGCGGCGACGTTTTCCAGATGGGCGTGCAGTTTCAGTGGGCGCGCAACTTCCGCCGCCAGGGCGCCACGCTTTTCCAACTGGCGCGCCGTCCGCAGCACGCCTTCCCAGTCGCCGACGCCCTGCAATGCCCGCAGTTCGAGACGAAGGGCCGCAATGTGCCGCCCATGGCGAGCGTGGAAGCGGGTGAGCACGGCAAGCCCCTCGGCGAAATGACGCCCGTCGACATACATTTCAGCTTCCAGCATCAGCGCCGCCGCCTCATTACCGCCATCGGCCTCGCGGGCGTGTTCGAGCCACTCGCGCAGGCGCCCCTCCTCGCGCAGGCGCTGGGCCGCGCGCGCGGCGACCAAAGCGGAAGCGGCAGGCGCCGATCCGCTGGCATGGGCTTGTGCTGCCTTGCGGAGCGCCTGCCCGAAGCGGCCCTCGAAGAGCAGCCGCACGGCATCCTGGAACAAGTCCGCCGCCTGCTCCTGGCGACGCCGCGCCCTATACTCGCCGGCCCGCGCCGGCAGCTTGAATGTCAGCGAGAGCGTGCGCAGCACGACATAAAAAAGGACAAAGGCGAGAATGCCGGCCAGGATCAACAGATTGAGGCCGACCTCGATCCGCCAGGGGGGAAAGACGATCAGCGCGTAACCGTCGTTCAAGCGTCCACCCAGCGCGACGACCACCGCCAGGGCAAAGAGCGCAAGAACCCAGAACAAGCCCTTCATCGTCCGCCCTTGCCGCTCTTGAGACCCCGCAAGGCGGCGAGACTCTCGCCGAGGTTCAAGGGCTCGATCGAGAGTTCGGCCGATGCCAACTGCCGGAGGACAGCGAGGCCCGTCTGGACGGTCTTGTCACGGGCATCGAAATGTCGCCCGAGCCAATCCTGGGCCACCCGCATTTCGGCGCGGAAGCTCACCTGATCGCGGGACAGCAGGGCGAGCCGTGCGTTGAGCAGACGCAGCTTGAGGTTCTCGCGCAGGAAGAACTCCTGGCCGGGCGCCAGCAGGGGGGGCTCGTCGCGATCGAAACGCTGTATGCGCACCAGGGAACGGATTTCCTGCCAAAAATCGCCCAGCAGGCGCCGCCAACCCTGCACGGCAACTCCGTCGCCCGTCGGCGCGGCGCCCACCGGCCGTGCGGTCACCGCCATCGGCAAGCGGTCGACGCTGAGCACCAGGTTTTCGAGCTTGACGCTCATGCCGGCCAGGTCAGCGAAGGGAAGAGCACGCAAGCGGTCGATATCCTTGGCCACGGCTTTGCGCAAAGGCGCGAGCTGGGGGCGATCCAATCGCGCGAGCCGCGCGTCTGCGGTCTGGAGAGCGAGCACGGCGGCGCTCACCTGACCGGTCATTTGGAGATTCTGGGCGGCAAGCGTGATCGCCTGCTCGACCTCCAGGAGTGCCGCCTCTTCGCGGCTGCGTGCCAGTTCCTGATAGAGCCCCTGCAGCGCAGCAGATTGCCCCTGCATCTCGTTGAAGCGCCCTTCGAGGGCGGCAAGGCGCGCTTGCAGCGCAGTGTTTTGTTCCTGCGCGGCACGCAGCGCAAGGCGCTCTTCGTTGCCGCCGGATTCGGCCTCGGCGACACGCCGATCCGTATCCTCCCGCAGACGGCTCAGCTGATCGCGGGTATCCCAGGCCTGCCAGAGCAGCAGGAAAAGCAGGGCCAGAACCGCGTACAACCAGGGGCTGCGCCAGGCGGCGTGGGGATGCGAAACAGTCGGATTCGCTGGGGCAGAGGTCTCTTCCATGGCCGCTCTGATTATTTCGTCCAATTATAAGCGCACAGCCCAGCCACGATGCCGGCGTCCGCCGGTCCGGTCAGAATCACCCGATGCAGCCCCAGGGATCCGGCGGTTTCTGCGATCCGCGCATGCGGGACGAACAGCGGGGTCTCGCGCAAGCGCTCCAGATCCGCGCCATCGCAGAGCTCCCGAAGGTACCGCAGACCTTCGCTACTCGACACCGTCAAGGCATCCAGGCGCCCCGCAGCCCAGGCGGTCCTGAGCTCCGCCAGCCCCCCGGCCGGTGGCAAACGGCGATAACAGGTGACGCAGTCGACCCGGGCGCCACGTTGGCGCAGGGTATCCGCCAAGAGTTCGCGGCCGCCGTCGCCGCGAAAGATCGCAACCCGCTTTCCCGCAACCGCGGCGGCCTGAAGCGGGCCAAGTTCGAGGAGGGCTTCGGAGTCGAAGCGAGACTCGGGCGCCACGCAGCCGGTCACCCCCCTGGCGGCCAGCGCCTTGACCGTACCCTGGCCGACGGCCGCCGGCGTCAGCGCGGCCGGCCAGGGCCCCGGCGCAAGCATGGCGGGCAGCGCGTAAGCGACCGCATTGGGACTGATGAAAATGGCAAGACTGGTGTCCGCCAAGGCGGCGACCGCCGCGGCGAGGGGCGCCGGGTCATCTGCCGCGGTGATTTCCAGCAAGGGGAAGAGCAGTGCTTCGCCACCGGCAGCGGCGATAGCCTCGGCGAGCGGAGCCGCCTGGGCCCGGGGACGGGTGACGACGATGGTGCGCCCGGAGAGCGGACCCCCGGCGGTCATTGGCAGGCGGCGAGCTTTTCCAGAATCGCGCCGGCCCCGCGCGCAAGCAGGGTCTCGGCGAGTTGCTGGCCGAGCGCCTCATCCTGGGCGGGATCACCGCGCAATTCGCCGCTCACCATGGCCTTGCCGTCAGCGGAGGCGACGAAGCCGCGGAGCCACAGGAGCCCATTTTCCAGAACCCCATAGCCGCCAAGAGGGATCTGGCAACTACCCCCCAGGGCGCGGGAGAATGCCCGCTCGGCGCGTACGCAAGCGGCGGTCGCGGAATCGTTCAGCGGCGAGACGATGCGTGCCATCTCCTCCGCACCCGCGACCAGTTCGATGCCCAAGGCGCCCTGTCCGGGAGCAGGCAGAGACTGTTCCGGTGTCAGCACCGCACGGATGCGGGTGGAAAGTCCGAGGCGAATGAGGCCGGCCGCGGCGAGGATGATCGCGTCGTACTGCCCTTCATCGAGCTTGCGCAGACGGGTATCGAGATTGCCTCGCAGGCTCTGGATTTTCAGGTGCGGATGACGGGAGCGCAGCAAGGCCTCCCGCCGCAGGCTGGAAGTCCCGACCACTGCTCCGGCGGGCAATTCGTCCAACCCGGCGTAACGATTGGAGACGAAGGCATCACAGGGATTCTCCCGCGCCGAGATGGCCGCCAGGACGAATCCTTCCGGCATCACCATGGGGACATCCTTCATCGAATGAACGGCGAGATCGGCACGCCCCTCGGCCATGGCGACTTCCAGTTCCTTGATGAACAGTCCCTTGCCGCCGATCTGGGCCAGGGGCCGATCAAGTATCTGGTCGCCCTGGGTGGTCATGCCGAGGATGCTGACGCGGCTTCCCGGATGAAGGGCGGACAGGCGATCCCGGACGTGCTCGGCCTGCCAGAGGGCAAGCCGGGATTCACGGGAGGCAATGACGATCTGAGCGGGAGCAGACATGGCGGCGACGGAAGGGCCCGGAGGTGAGGGGCTGCGATTTTACCACGCCCCGCCCTACGCCCCGGTGGCCAGCGCCCGTGCGGCGGCCCACTGCCTGCGGCTCACGGGAAGGCGATCCGGCACGCCGCGCACCAGCGCCCAGCCGTAGGCGTCGGCATCGTCGCCCGCGCCACGCTCGAATCCGGCCAGGGCATCGCGAGCGATCAGGACTGCCCGATGGAGGCGCAGGAAACGGTCGGCGAACTCGTGTTCCAGATGGGTGAGCGCTTCGTCGAGGATGTACTCCCGTTCGCGCGTGCGGGCCGTGACGTATTTGAGGTCCGCCTTGAAATAGAGGACTTCCACCATCGGCACCAACAGCAGCTTGCCTCTTTCGTGGCAGGAAAGATGGCTGCGCCCGCCGCCTCGCATCTCGCGTCCCAGGGCGGCCAGGACTTCGCTCCCCGGGCGCGGCGCGGCGCGCGCCTTTTGCAGAGCGGCGAGCAAGCGCTGGGCGCGCACCGGTTTGAGCAGATAGTCGAGGGCGTTCAGGTCGAAGGCCTGCACCGCGTAATTGTCGTAGGCCGTCGTAAAGATCACCGCGGGCGGTTCGCACAGGCCTCCGAGATGACCGGCCAGCTCGATGCCGTCCATGGCCGGCATACGGATGTCCGCCAGGACCACGTCGACGGGATTGTCACGCAGGAACTCGATGGCTTCGCGCCCGTTCCCCGCTTCCCCGGCAACTCGGTTGGGGAGACTGACCGCGAGGTCCGCCAAAAGCTCCCGCAGGCGGGTGCGCGCGAGGGGTTCGTCGTCGACGATGAGAACGTTCAGGAGCGGGAGGCTGTTCGGCATGGCAACTCGATTCGGACGCGGTAGGTATCGCCAGCATCCTCGATGCTCAGGCGGGCTTCCAGATCGTAGGAGAGAGCTAGGCGCTCGCGGATGTTGGCCACCGCCATGTGGTTGCCGCGGGCATGCCCGCTACCACCCGCTGGATTGGCGATGGCTATGACCAGGGTGTCCCCCCGCCGCAGGAAGGCGATGTCTATGGTCCCTCCGTCGGGTCGCGGTTCGATGCCGTGATAGACCGCGTTCTCCAAAAGCGGTTGCAGCATCAGCGGCGGAATCAATTCGTCCTGCGGAAGATCCGCCACCTCCCAACGCACCCGCAAGCGATCACCGAGGCGCAGACGTTCAAGCTCCAGATACTGCCTCGCGAGGGCGATCTCATCGGACAGGAGGACCCGCTCGGCGGGATCGCGCAATGCGGCGCGAAAAAGGTCGGAGAGGGATTCCAGGGCCTCTTCCGCCCGCCGGGGTTCGGCGCGAATCAGAGAGAGAACCGCGTTGAGGGAATTGAAGAGAAAGTGGGGGCGAATGCGCGCGTTGAGCGCGGAAAGTCTGGCTTCGCTCATGGACGGCGAAAAGGCGCGCCGGCGCAGGTCGAAATAGGCGAGCACGATGGCGGCGGCGGCGCCTCCCAGAAGCGCGGCACGCACGCCCTCCCAGGGGCGTACCGGATCGAGACCAAACCAGGTCCAGAAGTCGCTCTGCAAGGCTGCGAGAAGGGCAGCGGCCAGAATCAGGAGGGCTTGCCCCAGTCGCGGCGGCAGCCGCCAAAGAACATCCCGCAGCAGGGCAGCCCCGGCCAGCAGCAGGAGCAGAATCGGCTCGACGAGCGCCGAGAGCTCGACGAAGCGCCAGGGCCAGTCTCGCAAGTCCGCGGACTGGATCAGCGCCGTCGCGAAGGCCAACCCGTTGCCGCCGACGAGAACCCGCAGCACGACACCGAGATTGCGCCAGTCCGGCAGGGGGTGGTCGGCCGGGATTTGCCTTATCATTTCGCTTTCCGAGTCTCGCCTAGCCCCATCGGGGCATGCCAAGCGAAACTCTAAACCCGTTTCAAGTCCGTGAAAATGACCTCGAACGCAGCGCAATACACCTGGGCCGGCCGCTTCTCCGAGCCGGTTTCCGATCTCGTCAAACGCTACACCGCCTCTGTCGATTTTGACCGGCGCATGTGGCGCCAGGACATACGCGGCTCGCTGGCCCACGCCCGGATGCTCGCCCGCCAGGGCATCATCGCATGCGAAGATCTCTCTGCCATCGAGCGGGGCATGGCTGAGGTGGCGCAGGAAATCGAGGCTGGAACGTTTGATTGGTCCCTCGACCTCGAAGACGTTCATCTCAATATCGAAAAGCGCCTGACGGCATTGGTGGGCGATGCGGGCAAGCGCCTGCATACCGGGCGTTCGCGCAACGATCAGGTGGCGACCGACATCCGGCTCTATCTGCGCGATGCCATCGACGACATCCTCGCCCTGATCCGGGATTTCCGGTCCGCACTCCTCGACCTGGCGGAAAGGGAAGCCGCCACACCGATGCCGGGTTTCACCCACCTGCAGGTGGCGCAGCCGGTCACCTTCGGCCACCACATGCTGGCCTATTTCGAAATGTTCGGCCGCGATGGCGAGCGCTTCCTGGACTGCCGCAGGCGCACCAACCGCCTGCCCCTGGGAGCCGCCGCGCTGGCGGGTACCACCTACCCGATCGACCGCGAGTTCGTGGCGGCGGAACTGGGATTCGAAGGCGTCTGCGAAAATTCCCTGGATGCCGTTTCCGACCGCGATTTCGCCATCGAATTCTGCTCGGCGTCCGCCCTGCTCATGACTCACATTTCGCGCCTCTCCGAAGAGTTGGTGATGTGGATGAGTCCCCGCATCGGTTTCATCCAGATCGCCGACCGCTTCTGCACCGGTTCGTCGATCATGCCCCAGAAGAAGAATCCTGACGTACCGGAACTGGCGCGGGGGAAGACCGGCCGCGTCAACGGACACCTGATCGCCCTACTCACCCTGATGAAATCCCAGCCCCTCGCGTACAACAAGGACAATCAGGAGGACAAGGAACCGCTTTTCGATGCGGTGGATACCGTCACCGACACCCTGCGTATCTTCGCCGACATGGCGGGCGGCATCTCCGTCAAGCCGGAAGCGATGAAGGCGGCGCTCACTCAGGGCTTCGCCACCGCCACCGATCTCGCCGACTACCTGGTCAAGAAGGGCCTGCCCTTCCGCGATGCCCACGAAGCCGTGGGCCACGCGGTGAAGGCCGCCGAACGAAAGGGCGTCGACCTGCCGCTACTGAGTCTCGCAGAGTTGCGCGCTTTCTCCCCCCTGGTGGATGAGGATGTCTTCGCCGTCCTGACCGTCGAGGGATCGCTCGCCTCGCGCAACCACCTGGGCGGTACGGCGCCGCAGCAGGTGCGGGCCGCCATCGCCCGCGCCCGATCAAGACTGGCGGATGGCTAAGAAGCTCGGCAAGTACGAGATTCTGCGCGACCTGGGGCAGGGCGCCACCAGTACCGTATTCCTGGGTCGCGACCCTTTTGCCCGGCGCGAAGTCGCCATCAAGGTGGCAACCCCGGAGGCCCTGCGCGATCCGGAGCGCAGCCGGGTCTACTCCCACCTCTTCCTCAACGAAGCGTCCCTGGTCGGCAAGCTTGACCATCCCCACATCGTCCAGATTTACGATGCGGTGGTCGCCGACAACCTGTCGTACATCGTCATGGAGTACGTTCCCGGGGGCACCCTGGAGGCGCACGCGCGCAAGGACGCCCTGCTTCCCGTCGAGCGGGTCATCGAAATCGTCTTCAAATGCACCCGGGCTCTCGATTACGCCTTCCGCCTCGGCATCACCCACCGCGATATCAAACCGGCCAACATCCTCATCTCTCCGGTATCCGACATCAAGATTTCCGACTTCGGCGCCGCCATCACCCGCGAAAACGTCGAACGAACCCAGGTTTCCGGCATCGGGTCTCCGGCCTACATGTCGCCCCAACAGGTCCAGGAACAGGCACTGGATCACCGCACCGATATCTATTCTCTGGGCGTCGTCCTCTACCAGTTGCTGACCGGCGAATTGCCTTTCCAGGCAAGCACCAGTTACAGCATGATCTACCAGATCATCCATTCGCAGCCGACGGAGCCCTCCTTCCTGCGGCCCGACTTGCCCCCCGCCCTGGATTCCGTCGTCGCCCGGGCCATGGCCAAGGATGTGGAAGCCCGCTACCAGACCTGGGAGCACTTCGCCCACGACCTTGCCCAGGCGGCCCGCAAGCGTTCCCTGCGCACGCGCAAATTCGATCTGCCCAGCACGGAGAAATTCGACCTCTTGCGGGCGATGCCCTTCTTCCAGGATTTCCCCGACCCCGAACTGTGGGAGGTCCTGAGCTTTGCCCAATGGGAGCGCATTCCCGCCGAGACGACCCTGATTCGCGACGGCGACGACGGCACCTTCTTCTGCTTCCTGATCGGCGGCGAGCTCAAGGTCACCAAGAATGGCCGCATTCTCAATCTGCTCACCCCTGGGGACTGCTTCGGCGAAATGGCGGTCGTCACCCGTCGCGGCGCCCCTCGCACCGCCGACGTCACTGCGCTCTCGACCGCCAACGTGGTCACCATCTCACGCAGTGCGCTCGACGGAGCCAGCGAATCCTGTCGCATGCATTTCTACCAGGGCTTTCTCGAAGTCCTGGCCAATCGTCTCACCGTCGCCAATCAGCGTCTCACCGCCGTCTAAGGCGCCCGCGACGGACGCTCGGCGGGTGCTTGGCGGAGCGCCGGCAAAGGCCTATAATTAGCAATGTCTAATATTCCAGACAGGCCGAGACTGTGAGCAAATCTTTCACCACCCTCACCCGGGATGTGGCGAGCGCGCTGGACGTTCTGCGCGCTGAAACACCGGAAGTCATGCAGGGCTTCTCCGCCCTCGCCAAAGGAGCGCTCAAGGGGGGTGCCCTGAGTGCCCTGGACAAGGAACTCATCGCCCTTGCCATCGGCGTCTCCAGCCGTTGCGACGCCTGCATCGGTTTCCACGTCAAGGCACTCATCCGCCTTGGCGTAAGCCGGGCGCAGTTCATGGAAACCCTCGGCGTCTGCACCTACATGGGCGGTGGCCCGGTACTGATGTACGCAGCAGAGGCCGTCCGGGCCTTCGAGGAATTCAGCGGGCCGCGCCCGCTTGACGCTCCCTGAAGCAGTGCGACTTCAGGACTGGGCGTTGCCTGCCAGCAGGCTCTGCAATTCGCCCGCCTGGTACATCTCTCGCATGATGTCGCAGCCCCCGACAAATTCTCCGCGCACATACAACTGCGGGATCGTCGGCCAATTGGCGTAATCCTTGATGCCCTGGCGAATCTCCGGGTCGGCGAGGACGTCTACGCCGACGAACTCCTGCACGCCGCACAGCTTGAGTATCTGGACGGCAGTCGCGGAAAAACCGCACTGGGGAAACTGGGGCGTGCCCTTCATGTAGAGAACAACCGGGCTGCCTGAAACGGTGGCGTGGATGCGTTGCTGAACTGCGTCGGACATGGTGCTTTCCTGTGGGTTTCAGAGTCGGCCACCGCTAAAGCGCGGCAGGCCGGAAAGATCGGTGTGCGTAACCACCGCTTTGAAGCCGGCCCCTGCCAATAAGTTCCGACAGGCATCCCCCTGCTCGTGGCCGTGCTCGATCCACAGCGCCCCGCCGGCACGCAAATGGCCATGCGCGCCGGCGACGATGCGGCGTATGCAGGCGAGCCCGTCTCCACCGGCAATGCCATCGGTCAGCGCCCCCTGGGGCTCGAAGGGCAGGCCATCCTGCTCCAGATGGGCATCGCCATACGCCACATAGGGGGGATTCGCGACGAGCAGATCGAAGCGCTCACCGGCCAGCGGCGCGCACCAGTCGCCGGCACGAAAATCGACGACCGCCCCGAGACGATGGGCATTGGCTTCGGCCACCGCGAGAGCCTCAGGCGAGCAATCGACGGCGAAGACGCGCGCATCGCGACGCTCGAGGGCGAGCGTGACGGCGATGACGCCGGAACCTGTCCCCAAGTCGGCGATGCGCGGAGCCTGGACTGATGCCAGGCATCTCAAGACGTGCAACACCAGTTCCTCGGTTTCCGGGCGCGGGATTAGTACCGCCGGCGTCACCTCGAACTCCCGTCCGAAAAATCCGGCGCTGCCGAGAAGATAGGCGAGAGGCTCTCCGCCAGCCCGGCGCGCGACGAGGGAGTCTAGCCAAACCTCTTGCTCCCGGGTGAGCACCTTTTCCGGATGGGCGATGAGGTCCGCGTGGCTGCAGGAGGCGGCGTGCTGAACCAGTAGACGCGCGTCCAGGCGGTCGATGCGCTCGCCCGCCCGACGCCAAGCCGCTCCCCGCGTGAGGATCACTCCTGCTCCGAAAGCGCGGCCAGTTGCCCGGCCTGATGCTCGTTGGCCAGAGCCCCCAGCAATTCGTCCAGATCGCCGTCGAGAATGGCGGCGATCTTGTAGAGCGTCAGGTTGATACGGTGATCGGTGACCCGTCCCTGGGGAAAGTTGTAGGTCCGTATGCGCTCCGAACGATCGCCGGAACCGATAAGACTCTTGCGCGTGCTCGCAATGCGGCTCTCCTGGGCGCGCACCTGGGCGTCCTTGATACGGGCAGCAAGCACGCGCAAGGCAGACGCCTTGTTGGCGTGCTGGGAGCGACCGTCCTGGCATTCGGCGACTAGTCCCGTCGGCAAATGGGTCACGCGCACCGCCGAATCGGTCTTGTTGATGTGCTGCCCGCCGGCGCCCGATGCCCGAAAAGTGTCGATGCGCAGGTCCGCCGGATTGAGATCGACATCGCCGACCGCATCGGCCTCCGGCATGACCGCGACGGTGCAGGCCGATGTATGGATTCTGCCCTGGGTCTCGGTCTCCGGAACCCGCTGCACGCGATGCCCGCCGGACTCGAATTTCAATCGGGAGTACGCGCCCAGCCCGGCCACGCGACAAATCACTTCGCGATAGCCGCCCAGGTCGGACTCGCTGGCCGAAAGCACCTCGACCTGCCAGCGCTGGCGCTCGGCAAAGCGCGTGTACATTCGGCAGAGATCGCCGGCGAAAAGTGCCGACTCATCGCCACCGGTTCCCGCCCGGATTTCGAGAATGACGCTGCGCTCATCGTCGGGGTCCCGAGGCAGAAGAAGCCTCTGAAGGTCGAGTTCAATCTCGGGGAGACGCGCTCTGGCGCCGGCCAGCTCTTCTTCGGCGAATTCCCGCATGTCGGGATCGGCGAGCAAGTTCTGGGCTTCCAGGATATCGCTCTCGGCGCGCCGGAATTCCCCAAAACGAGCGACCACCGGCTCAAGCTCGGCGCGCTCGCGGGACAGGCGCCGGAACTGATCCATGTCCGCCGTGGCTGCCTCGCTGGCAAGAAGAAGGTCGATCTCCTCCAAGCGATCTGCAAGATGGTCGAGTTTGAGGCGGATGCTGGCCTTCATGGGCGCCCGGAGTTTCGCAAAGGGCGTAATGGTAACCGACATCACCGTCCATCGGCGACAGGCGGCATTGCACCGCAGCAATCCCCAAAGAATAATTCTCAGATTGCCGAAGTGTTCCCATGACGTCCATCTCCAATGCCCTGATCGCCATTGCCGAAGCCCTGGAAAGGCGCTGGCTCTCCTATCTGGCGCAGGGTGAATTCGACGCCTTTGTCGAATTCACCCTGTCCCTGAACGGCCTCACCGAGCAACTCGCCCGCCAGCAGATGCCCGGGCTGGTCAGGGCCTGCCAGGAACTCGAGAATACCGCCCTTACGCTCTTCGCCTCGGGAATCGAACACCCGCTTTCCGAGGATCGAACCGGAGCCATCGGCCGCCAACTGGGGGCGATATTGCGCGAACTGCGCCGACATGAAACACCCGCGGTGAGCGGCCGGCGGGGCGGCGAGACGGATGTCGCCCGCGAAGGCGCCTGGGGACGTCCGCGCCGCATCGTGATGGTGTCCAGCGCCCAACACCCCTGGAGCTCGGCACTCGCCGAACAACTCGTATTTTTTGGCTTCCAGCCCCGCGCGATGCGCTGGGAAGACACCCGGCCAGAGGGAGAAATCCCCTTGGCGGTAGTCTTCATTCCCGACCAGGAGGGCATCTATGGCCCGGAGTCCCTCGCGACCATCCGCTTGCTGCGTTCCGAGTTTCCGGCCAGTTCGTTTTACTGCCTGTCGGTTCCGGAGACCCTCGAAGCGATCATCGAACTCCAGCGCGCCGGCGCCGACGTCTGCGTACCGCGCGACGACAAGCTGAGCGATCTGGTCTCCCGCATCCTCGACCTTGTGCAAACCCGCGAACAACACGTGCCGCGCGTGCTGGTAGTGGAGGATTCTGCCACCGCCACCGCCCACATTCGCCGCTCGCTGTCGCAGCATGGCATCGACAGCGAAGCCATCGCGGACCCGCGCAGCCTCCTCGAAGCGACTCAACGCTACCGGCCCGACCTCGTTCTGATGGACATGTACATGCCCTACTGCAACGGCGTCGAGGTCACCCGCGCCTTGCGCCAGCTCAAGGAGTTCCAGTCCCTGCCGGTGGTCTACCTGTCCAGTGAAACGGACATCGTGCAGCAGGTCGAAGCACTCCGACTGGGCGGCGACCAGTTCCTCACCAAACCCGTCAATCCCGTCGTGCTCGCCGCCGTCGTCAAGACCAAGATCGAGCGCTACCGCGAAATGCTTCACTCGGGCCGCCACGACAGTCTCACCGGCCTCCTCAACCACTCGGCGGGCAAGGCACGCCTCGATGAACTCGTGCGGACGGCCGGTCAGGCGCCGATCACCGTGGCGATGATCGACATCGACCGCTTCAAAGCCATCAATGACAACTACGGGCACCCGGTCGGGGACCAGGTCATCCGCAGCCTGGCCTGGCTACTGCGCGGCCGCCTGCGCAGCTCCGATCTCATTGGTCGCTACGGTGGGGAAGAATTTCTCATCGCGCTGCCCGGCACCGATGGCGGACGCGCCAAGGCGCTGCTCGACCGAATCCGCGAAGATTTCTCGGAACTGCCCCACGCCTACGGCGGCGGTGCGCTGCACGCGACCTTCAGTTGCGGGCTCGCCTCGGGCAACGCCAGCAGTGATTCGGAATCCCTGGTTCAGTGGGCCGACGACGCGCTGCTGGTAGCCAAGCGCTCCGGACGCAATCTGGTCATCTCGGCCGTCTCGCAGCCACTCGCGACAACGGGTTGATCACGCCGCCGCGCGGGTCATTCGTCGCGATGCAGGTGGAAGAGGCGTTGGGCAGCCGCCTGCAATTCCTGCCGCTCGCCCCCCTCGGCGAGGTTGAGCGCCTGCGTGGGAGCGTGAAGGAACTTGTTGGCCAGTCGCAGGGACAGTTGTTCCGCCACTTTCTCCGGCGACTCCCCCTTGGCAAGCAGTTTCAGGGCATGTTCCAGTTCGTGGCGCCGCATTCGCTCGGCGCTGTCCCGCAGGGAGCGAATGACCGGCACCGAATCCCGGGAATCCAGCCAGGAAAGAAAATTCTCGACCCGGCTCGCAATGATGGCCTCGGCCTGGACAACGGCCGCCTGGCGCGACTCGAGTCCGCTCTCGACCACCTGGGCGAGATCATCGACGGTATAGAGAAAGACATCGTCAAGCTCGCCGACTTCGACCTCGATATCCCGCGGCACGGCGAGGTCGACCATAAAGATAGGACGGTGGCGCCGCGCGCGCACCGCCCGCTCGGCCATGCCGAGACCGATGATGGGCAGCGGACTTGCCGTACAGGAGACCACGATGTCGTGCTGGGGAAGGATTTCCGCGAGTTCGTCGAGGCGCACCGCCGTGCCGCCGTAACGCTCGGCCAGCGTCTGCCCGCGCTCGACCGTGCGGTTGGCGACGGTGACTTGACGCGGCTTCTCGGCGCAGAAGTGGGCCGCACAGAGCTCGATCATCTCGCCGGCGCCAATGAAGAGGATCCGCTGCTCGGCCACCGACTCGAAAATACGCTCCGCGAGATGGACCGCGGCCGCCGCCATGGAAACAATGTTGGCGCCGATGGCGGTCGTACTGCGCACTTCCTTGGCCACCGCGAAGGAACGCTGAAAGAGCTTGTGCAGCTGACTGCCCAGGGTGCCGGCTTCCTCGGCGACGCGTACGGCATCCTTCATCTGGCCGAGGATCTGGGGCTCGCCGATGACCATGGAATCGAGGCCGCTCGCCACCCGGAAGGCGTGACGGACAGCTTCGGGCTGCGGGTAGGTGTAGAGATAAGGTTCGATCCGCGCGCGTTCGACGCGGTGATATTCCGCCAGCCAGTCCGCGGCGGCACCCGGATGATCGGTCGTGCAGTAGAGCTCCATCCGGTTGCAGGTGGAAAGGATCGCCGCCTCCTTGACCGGCTTGGCATCCACCAGATGAGCCAGGGCTCCGGGCAAACCTTCGGCATGGAAAGCCACCCGCTCGCGAATGGCGAGCGGCGCAGAGTGGTGGTTGATGCCCAGGGTGAAGATCACGATCCGTGCGTAGAAGCGAAGGCCCGGCCGGATTATAGCGCAGCCGCTACGTGGGCTCTGGAGGCGCCGGGGCAGACGTGCTAGATTGGCTCCGCCGCCCCGATTCCGCTCCACCCAGGCGATGACCCCCCCCAACTACGCTGTCTGGATTTTCCTTTTCTTCGCCCTTGCCCCTGCTCCCGCAGCACTGGCCGAAGTCGTCGTGGTCGCCGGCGCCGGCAGCACCCTGGCGCCCCTCAGCCGCGATCAGGTGGCCGATATCTACATGGGGCGCAATCTCACGGCGACGCCGGTGGACCAGGCCGAGGCCAGCCCGGTGCGGGAGGAGTTCTACACCAAGGTGACGGGACGCTCCGCGGCCCAAGTCAAGTCTCACTGGGCAAAACTCTCCTTCACCGGCCGCGGAACACCCCCGAAAGAGGCTCCCGGCAGCGCCGAGGTGAAGCGCCTGCTGGGCACCAACCCCGCCATGGTCGGCTATCTGGACCGTGCGTCGGTCGATGCCAGCGTCAAGGTCCTCTTCTCCGCGCCATGAACGCCCTCCACCGCCCGGGAGCCCCGATGAGCCCATGGATAGCCGGCACCGTTCTCATGACGGCGCTGATCGCATCGCCGACCACCGCCCCGGCCGTTGAGGCGGGTGGCATCGAGTGGAGCGGCTCCGGATTCCTGACCCTCGCCGCCGGACGAATCGTCGGGGGCGACGACGACAACCGGCGCACCAACCCCGCTTACCTGGGCTATCGCGGCCCCCACCTGATCTCGGACTGGGCTCAGGGAGGCGTCTACGAAGCGGGCGGAGTACGCTTAGCCCCGGATTCCCGTCTCGGCCTGCAGGGATCGGCAACTTTTTCCCCGGCGCTGTCGCTGACAGCTCAGGTGGTCGCCCGCGGTGCGCGGGACGGCAAAGTGGATCTCGAATGGCTCTATGGAACCTGGAAGGCGAGCGATCGCCTGACCTTGCAGTTTGGCCGCAAGCGTCTACCCATCCTTTACTACTCCGAGTCCCAGGACGTCGGCGTTTCTTATCCCTGGCTGCGCCTCCCCCCGGATCTCTATGGCTGGCAGGTGGTCAATTACAACGGTGCAAACCTCCTCTGGCGAGACCAGGCCGGCCTCTGGTCCTATAGCGCCAATCTCTTCGCCGGCGCGGAGACCAATCGGGACACCGGCTATCAGAAGATGTACAACGGCAAACACAGCCGCACCGACGTGAAATGGACGAATATCCTGGGAGGCGAACTGACGGTCGCCCGGGATTGGTTCGAGGGCCGCCTCGGCTATTTCCAGAATCGTGCCTACAACGGCGTTCCGGACGGCAACGACTTCGACCCCGGCTACCGTCAGCGTATCTACACCGCTGGCGTTGCCATCGACCACGGCCCCTGGGTGCTGCGCAACGAGTACTATCTCGGCGACCTGAGCAGCGTGGAAGAAAAGGACTACGCGCAGATCTACGCCCTCGGATACCGACTCGGCAAGTTTCTCCCCATGCTGACCTACGCCACCTACTACACGCGCTATATCACCGGTGGCCGCCGCTTTGGCTACTCCCACGCCGACGAGGAGCGTCACGATACTCGCTCCTTGTCGCTGCGCTACGACTTGAGCACCTCCAGCGCCCTCAAGATTCAGTTCGATGACTACCGGGACCGCTCCGGCGCCGCCTTCCGGACGGGAGGCAGTGTCGCGGTGGGCAACGCACGTCTCATCGCCGTGAGCTACGACCTGGTCTTCTGACCCCGGCGAGCCGGAGGCAGGACTGGCCGCGGAACACCCGAGAAGTTATCATCCCATCCTTGCCGAGTCGTCCGGAATTCCGCCTCATGCCCCTGCCTTCCCCAACCTTCTTCGTGGCGCTTCTTGCCGGCCTGTTGCTGAGTGCCTGCGCCACGCAGGAGCCGACGCGCCACATTTCCCAGAGCGGCAATCTCAAGGTCCACCCGGGCCTCCTCGGCCAACCTGTGCCGCCTGAGTTGCAGCCGCAGGATTCCAACGCCGTCGCGCGCGTCACGGCAGGTGGCGACGATGCCAAGGTGCAGTCCGCCACCGGCATGAAGGTCGACCAGGCCGGCCTGCGCACCCAGCGCAGCATCTATTTCGATTACAACCAGGCCGACATCAAGGACGAGTTTGCGGCCGTCCTCAAAGCCCATGGCACCCACCTCAAGGCGCACCCGGCTGCCCGCGTCAAGGTGGAGGGCAACGCCGACGAGCGTGGCGGGGCCGAACACAATCGCCGCCTTGGCATGAAGCGCGCCGATGCCGTGCGCCAGTCCCTGGTAGAGAACGGCGCCGACGAACAGCAGGTGCGGGTGGTCAGCTACGGGGAGTCGCGCCCCAAACTCAAGGGTCACGACGAAGAATCCTGGGCCGAGAACCGCCGCGCCGACATCGTCTACGAGAAGGAAGAGTAAGCATGGCCGACGCTGCCGAGACACTCCGCATTCCCTCCAGTCTCCAGCATCGCTACGAGTTCAAACGGGAGATCGGCAGCGGGGCGAGCGGGGTCGTCTATCTCGGGCATGACGTCTATAACCAGCGGCCGGTGGCGATCAAGGTCGCCCATCCGCACATCTTCCGCGACACCGCCGCCAATGACGTCACCCGCAAGGCCTGGCTGAACGAAGTCCATCTGGCGGGCAGCCTGAAGCACCCCTACATCGTCGAGGTCTTCGACGCCGGCATCGATCCGGACACCGCCTGGCTGGTCATGGAATACCTCCCCGGCGGCACCCTCGACCCCTTCACCCAGCCGCAGCGCTTGAAGCCGATCCAGGAAGTCCTGGAGATCATTTACAAGTGCGCCAGCGCCCTCGATTACGCTTGTCGCAATGGCATCGTGCACCGCGACGTTAAGCCCGCCAACCTCCAGTACGTCGGCCCCGGCGAAGTGAAGGTCGGCGATTTCGGTGCCGCCTATTGGAACAAGGACGAGTCCACCCAGGTCATGGACATTGGTTCCCTCGCGTACATGGCGCCCGAACTGTTCCGCTCCTGGGTCACCCCCCAGGCCGATATCTATGCCCTTGGGGCTGTGCTCTTCAAGCTGCTCACCGCCCGCCTGCCCTTCGAAGCCGACAACCCCGCCGGGCTGATGTACGAGATCATCAACGGTGAGCGTCCGGCCCTGCGGTCTCTGCGGCCCGACCTGCCGGCGGAGTTGGAGGCGATGGTTGACCGCATGCTCGCCCGCAGCCTCGAGGACCGTTTCCCCAATTGGAACGAAGTCCTCAAGACCCTCACCGAGTTGCTCCCCAAGCTGCGCTCGGCGGTGTCCGTGGACCGCCCGGCGGAATCCAAGCGCCCCGCCCAGGCGGAAACCTACGACCGCCTGCGCCAACTACCCATCTTCGAAGACCTCAACGACGCGCAGCTCTGGGAAATGCTGCGCCTTTCCAAGTGGTATCAGGTGCCCAAGGATACGGTGCTGATCAAGGAGGGCGCGCCAGCCAAGTCCTGCTACATGCTCCTCGAGGGCGACGCCAAGGTCACCCAGCAGAACAAGCTGATCGCCTGGATGTCGCCGGGAACGCTGTTCGGTGAATTGGCTTTCGCCGAGAAAAGTCCCTCGGTGCGGGCGGCGACGGTCGTCGCCAATACCGACGTGGTGGTAGGCAAGTGGCCCTTCGATTCTCTGCACCACGCCTCGCCAGAATTGCAGACCGAATTGCTGAAGATATTCTTCCGCCTGGCCGCCGAACGGTTGCGCCAGGTGGATGAGCAATACCTGCTTCTCTATCAGCAGCGCAACAAGGACATCGCCCCGCCGGCGACCTGATCAGCGCTTGCCGGCCAGGCGGCGCAGGAAGGCGCGGCGGGAGGGCGGCGGTTCCGCCGCCGGTTCCGGCTCCTCGACCACCGCGGAGCGCGGGGGCGCCGCTTGAACCTCGCCGGAGATCGCCTCGGCCACCGCCGGGGGTGGCGAAAAAGCTGCCCCCAGCGCGTCGCGGGCAGCACCCAGGGCAGCGATCATCGATTCCAGGCCAGTCACCGGCGCGATCAGCGGACAGTACTGGTACGGTCCCAGATCGGGATCGTCGTCGGCGATGAATTGCAGGGTGCCGCAGGGGAGCTCCACGTAGCGGCGTTCGCCGGCGGGGATGTCGCCCCACACCTCGCCTCCGCCGGAGAGCAGGAAGAGATTCATGAACCACGGGGTCAGCATTACCCCCAGCCAGTCTCCCCGATGGCGCCGAAAGCCCACCGCCGCGACCCCCAGGACCGGATTGACGAAGGGCATATCCTGCATGCGGCTTTCCCAGACGTGCCGATAGTGATTCTCCAGAAAGGCCGAGGGATCGGACTCGAGAGGCGTCGCCGGGCGGATGGGCGGCGGCGCGAGGGCGGGTTTGCGGATGCGTTCGGTCACGGGCGCTTCAAGTCGGCGAAATAGCGCTCCGCATCATAGTCGCCCTCCAAGGACGCCGCCAGGGCTTCGAGAGCCTCCTCGATGAGCACCAGTTGCTCCGCTTCCACCACCTCCCTGGCGAAACCCAGGGAACTCAGTACCCAGGTTCCCGGCGGCTGGGGGCCGACGAGCATCATATTGAGGCGTTCCCGCTGGCCGTGGCGCTCGACCCAGGCGAAATCCCCCTCCCCTTCCCAGGCCACCACCTGCTTGGGCACCGAGAGACACATCAGGCGCGCTCCCGGACGTCGATGCCGAGACCGCGCAATTCGGCGACGGTCATGGCCAGCAGTTCGGGGAGCCGCGTCGCCACCGGCGGCGTCAACTCCATGCCCAGTTCCAGGGAAGCCGGCTGGATGCCGATGATGGCCGTGTGCTTCGGCGCCCGGCCGGTCAGCTGGAGGCTGGCGAGGACGTCGCAGAGGCCCACCTGGTGCGGGGAAAGCTTGGTCTTGAAGAAGACCGGAACGTCCTCGTCCCTGAGCAGCACCGGCGTCCCCGGAGGCTGTCCGTGGCGCACGCAGTCGATGACGATGAGGGCGTCGAGGTTTTCCAGCTGCTCCAGCATCTCCATGGCGCAGGTGCCACCGTCGATGAGGCTCACCGAGTCCGGCAGCCGGTAGGCGCGCTCCAGCGCCTCGACGGCGCGCACGCCGACGCCTTCGTCGGAAAGCAGGATGTTGCCGATACCGAGGACTACGACTGCCACGAAATACTCCAAAAAAAGAGGGCGCGAAGAGTATCGCGCCCCAAACGACGGAACTCGTTGCGAAGGATCAAACCGCCTTCACGGTTACTACCGGATTGTTTTCCTGATCGACCACATGCACCGCGCAGGCGAGGCAGGGGTCGAAGGAGTGCACCGTGCGCAGCACCTCCAGGGGCTTCTCGGGGTCAGCGACCGGGTTGTCCAGGAGGCAGGCCTCGTAGGCGCCGGGCTGGTCCTTTTCGTTCCTCGGCGCGGCATTCCAGGTGGTGGGCACGACGCACTGGTAATTCTTGATCTTGCCGGAATCGATGACCACCCAGTGGGAAAGCACGCCCCGCGGCGCCTCGTGGAAGCCGACGCCCATCTGCTCGCCCTTGGGGAAAACCGGTTTGTTAAAGGTTTTCAAGTCGCCCTTGGCCATGTTGGCCAGCAGCAAATCCCACTGGTTCTTCAGTTCGTCCGACTGCACGGCGCAGCCCACCGCCCGGGCGGCGTGGCGGCCGATGGTGGAGTGCATGGCATCGAGCCCCACCTTGGCGCCGGCCAGGCTGGAGACGAGGTCGAGGGCCGCGGTGGCGTACTTCTTGGTCGGCTCGTGGCCGGCGGCCAGCATGTTGAGCACCCGGGAAAGCGGCCCCACCTGCATGGGCTTGCCGTAGAAGGTGGGCGACTTCAACCAGGAATATTTACCGTTGTCCTGGAAATCCGTGTAATTGGGCTTGGTTTCGCCCTTGTACGGATGCAGCGACACGTCGTTGCCGGCGGCATAGTCGTACCAGGAGTGCTTGATGGCTTCCGAGACGCCGTCGGTGAAATACTTGTCGCCGAAGGTCTTGATGGGCTTGTGGCTCTCCAGCTTGCCGCCCTCGATGTAGCCGCCGGGCAGGGCGAACTGGGTGCCCTTGCCGTCGAGGGGAATGTCCGGCACGCAGAGGTAATCGGTGATGCCGCGGCCGTATTTCGTCCAGTCGGCGTAGAAGGCGCCGACGGCCGCCACATCCACCAAATAGACGTTCTTCACGAAGTCGTCGAGCTTCTCGATCCATTCCTTCACCGCCAGCAGGCGCTCGACGGTGAGCACCGACTGGGAATCCAGGGACAGCGGGTTGGCGACGCCGCCCACCGCCACGTTCTGGATGTGCGGCGACTTGGAGCCGAGGATGGCGACGATCTTGTTGGCGTAGCGCTGCACCTCCAGGGCCTGGAGGTAATGCACGGTGGCCAGGAGATTCACCTCCGGCGACAGCTTCATGGCCGGGTGGCCCCAGTAGCCGTTGGTGAAGATGCCCAGTTGGCCGGTGCCGACGAAGCCCTTCAGCTTTTCCTGCACCTTCCTGAACTCGGCTTCGCTGTTGCCGTTCCAGTTGGAAAGGCTCTGGGCGAGGCTGGCCGCCTTCTTGGGGTCCGCCTTGAGGGCCGACACCACGTCCACCCAGTCCAGCGCCGAGAGGTGGTAGAAATGGACGATGTGGTCATGGATGGCGTGGGCCAGCATGATCATGTTGCGGATGTACTGGGCGTTGACCGGGATTTCCAGTTGCAGGGCGTTTTCCACGGCGCGCACCGAGGCGAAGGCATGCACCGTGGTGCACACGCCGCAGATGCGCTGGGTGATGGCCCAGGCGTCGCGCGGGTCGCGGCCGATGAGGATGTTCTCGACACCCCGCCACATCTGGCCGGAGGCCCAGGCCTTCTTGACGCGGCCGCCGTCCACTTCCACGTCGACACGCAGATGGCCCTCGATGCGGGTGATGGGGTCGATGGTGACTCGTTTGGACATGATCAAGCCTCCTGAAAGGCCGCCCTGAAGGAGGCGGCGCCCCCGCAGGGGGCAGCGAATGAAATGAGCGTGGGGGTCATAGTGATCTCCTATCCCTTGAATTCAGTGGGCCGCGGCGCCGCCCTCGCGGGGCAGGACCGGGAAGCGGCGGGTGATGACGATGTAGGCGAGCACTTCCAGCGCGAACATGCCGGCGGTGACGATCATCTCGGCGATGGACGGGAAGTAGTTCCAGCCGGTATCGACGCCCAGGCCGGTGTCGTAGCCGATGAGAAAGCCGTTGAGGCGCAGGAACACCCCGCCGACCATGATGGCGACGCCGGCGAGGAAGAGCCGGGCCGGGTTGCGGCGGGCGGCAGTCGAGCCGACCAGCACGAAGGGCGCCAGGAAGGCGAGGTTCTCGATCCAAAACACGAAGGCTTCCAGATTGCCCCGGAAAGCCCGTCCCAGTTCACCGCGTACCACGAGGTCGCCGAACCGCACCACGAGGTAGGCGGCCAGCACGCCGAGCATGATCTTGGCCATGGGCTCCAGCAGATGCACCTCGATCTCCCGCCGATAGGCGGAAGAGGCGACGCAAGACTCGAAGAGCACCACCCCGTAGCCGATGGCGATGGCGGTCAGCAGGTAGAGGAGCGGCACGACCGGCGTCTGCCACAGGGGATTCACCTGGGGCCCCATCACCACCAGGAGCGTGCCCAGCGACGACTGGTGCATCATGGGCAGCAGGGTACCCAAGGCGATGATGAAGAACAGCACCTTCTCCAGTTTCTTCCTGGCGTCCTTGAGGCCCCAGTGCTCCATGAAGGCCGGCGAGAACTCGATCCACATGACGACGATGTAGGCTGAGATGCACACCGCCACCTCGAACATTACCGAATTGGGGTTGGCGTAGCCCGGCCAGAAAATGTGCCAGAAGTTCCAGTAGCGGCCCAGGTCGAAGATGACGCCGACGCCGGCCAGGGTATAGCCGAAGAGGCTGGCCAGCAGTGCCGGCCGTACCAGCGGGTGGTAGTGACCCTTGTTGAAGATGTACACCAGCATGGCCACCGAGAAGCCGCCGCAGGCGAAGGCGGAGCCGATGATCACATCGACCACCACCCAGATACCCCAGGGATAGCCGTCGTTGAGGTTGGTCACCGCGCCGAGGCCGAAGAGAAAGCGGGTGATCAGCACCGCCACCATGGCCAGGACCAGCGCGCCGCAGACCAGGGTGGCGGGATTGAGGAGGCTGCCGCCCACCGGGGCGGGGGCCGCATGACGATGGGCACTCATGACTCGCCTCCTTCCTTGCCTTCCTCTTCCTTCACCACGTTGCGGCGGGCGACGAAGGTGAGCGCGCCGAGAACCGCGATGGGCATGATCAATCCCCCGTAGAGGGTGTGCTGGATGGTTTCCGACGTGGCGGCCGAGGCCGTCGGTTTCAGGTCCGGCATGCCCGCCTTCTGGAAATTCACCGCCGAGAGCTTCAACACCTGGGTGCCGCCGTACTCGGTTTCGCCATAGACGTGCTGCTGGTAATGGCCGACCAAGGCCTGGTAGCTCTGGTCCGGCTCGTTCTTCCAGCCGCGGCGGCGGCGCTCGCCCCGGCCGTCCTCGCCACTCGCCAGGATCTTCTCCTGGCCATGGCGCAGGTGGCCGCGCGGGATGGTGGTCCACTCGCCCGGCTTCAGGGCCAGGCGCCGTTTGGCTTCGGCCAGCAGATCCTCGGTGCGCCCGAAGAGGGTCGCTCCCGTCGGGCAGACCTCGGCGCAGGCCGAGTAGTGGCCGTCCTTGTGGCGATGGCGGCAGAGCTCGCACTTGCCGATCTTGCCGGTGGGCGAGTCGTACTGGTACTTGGGAATGCCGAAGGGGCAGGCGGCCACGCAGTAGCGGCAGCCGATACAGACGCCGGCATCGTAGCCGACGATGCCGGTCTCCGGATCCTTGGTCATGGCCGATACCGGGCAGGCCGAGACGCAGGACGGGTCGGCGCAGTGCATGCAGGAGGTCTTCATGAAGGCATAGCCGTTTTCCTCGGCGTCCTTCGTCTCCATGGTGCCGTGCCGGTACATCTTGATCAGGTTAAAGGTGTGGCCCGAGGTATCCAGCGGGGTGTCCCAGAGCTTTTCCATCACGTTGAACTCGGGCGGATTCTCGTTGGCCTGCTTGCAGGCGGCTACGCAGGCCTGGCAGCCGACGCAGAGTGTGGCGTCGTAGAGGAGGCCCATGGCTTCCGGCGGACGCTGGTGCGTCTCCCGGGCCGAGGCGGCCTCGGGGGCGACGGCGGCCGCCGCCGCTGCGCCGCCGGCGAGGCAGCTTCTCAGAAAGTTGCGACGGGATGTCATGTCACGCCTCCGCGGATTCGTTGGCCTTGGAGCCTGTCTTCTTCTGCTTTTCCAGTTCCTCGGCCTGGTGCGACAGCCCCAGGTTGCGGGCCACCATGGCCCCGGCCCCGGCCGCCGCGCCGGCCACCGCCGCCAGCACGGCAGCGGACCCCAGGCTGGCGCCGACGCCCTTCTGCTCGGAGATGCGCGGCAAATAGACGCTGGGTTCGATGTTCTTCATCTTGGCCACCATGTGGATGGGCTTCTGGAAGCCCACCCCCTGCTCGGTACAGCCGATGCAGGGGTGGCCGCAAGCTACCGGCCAAGTGCCGGCGCCGGCGTCGCCGAAGAGGATGACCGAGCAGTTGGCGTAGGTCTCCGGTCCCTTGCAGCCCAGCTTGTAGAGGCAGTAGCCCTTCCTGTGGCCTTCGTCGCCGAAGTCCATGGCGAAGCGGCCGGCGTCGAAGTGGGCGCGGCGCTCGCAGTTTTCGTGGATGAGGCGCGAATAGGCGAACTTGGGGCGCCCCAGTTGATCCACCGCCGGCAGGGCGCCGAAGGTGAGGAAATGCACCACCGTCGACAGGAAGTTGTAGGGATTGGGCGGGCAGCCGGGAATGGTCACCACCGGTTTGCCCAGCACCTTGGCGACGCCGGAGGCGCCGGTCGGGTTGGGATCGGTGGACGGCATGCCGCCCCAGGAAGCGCAGGAGCCGATGGCGATCACCGCCGCCGCGTTGGCCGCGCATTCCTTGGTCAGTTCGATGGCGGTCTTGCCGCCGATCTTGCAATAGACGCCGTTGTCCTTGGTCGGGATAGCGCCCTCGATGACCAGCACGTACTTGCCCTTGTTGGCCTCCATGGCCGCGTGGCGCGCCGCCTCGACCTGATGGCCGGCGGCGGCGAAGAGGGTTTCGTGGTAATCCAGCGAAATGACGTCGAGGATGAGCTTTTCCAGCGTCGGATGCTCGGCCCGCAGCATGGACTCGGAGCAGCCCGTGCATTCCTGGAAATGCAGCCAGATGACGCTGGGCCGCGGCTTGGTGGCCACCGCCTCGGCCACGGCGGCGTCCGCCCCCTGGGGCAGGCCCAGGGTCGTCGCCAGGGCGGCGCAGAATTGCAGGAATTCGCGCCGCGACATGGAAAGCCGCGCTGCCGCCGCGTCGATGCGCCCGTCGTCTTCCAGCGCGATCAGATTCTGGTTTGCCATCTTTTTCCCCTCCGATTGTCGCCGGTTTACCGGCGCCCTCTCTGTTGGGGGGAATGTTGTTGTCCCGTTCTACTGAGCACCGATCCGGTGCATAAGCCGTGCCAGATAGAGAAGATCTCTAATAATCCGAGGCTTAGCCGCAAGGCACCGAGTCGAACCGCAAGAACGCCCAGCAAAACCCATCCAGCTTGCAAAGCGGACTGGTCAGTTGGTTTTCACACCCCGCGGTCGTCATCGGGAGGTTTCCGCGCCGCCGCTTTCCCCGGAGCTTCCCGACCGCTACCATGGAGCTCTGGGCCAGACCAGCAGCGAGGACAAAGCACATGGAACTCGACGAACTTCAGGAACAGGCCAGTTGCTGTCTCGCTCTGCTGTGTCCGGGCTTGCAAGCGCAGGCGCCGGAAATCGTGCGTCAGTGCCTGGTCAGCGCCCGCACAGCATTTCGCAACGAATTCATCCTTCAGCTGAGTCCTCAGGCCTGGGCGCGGATCTCCCTCAGCTACTTCACTCATTTCGTCGACACCGGCAGTGACGTGAGCGTTGGCGAAATGTTCGCCACCGTGATGCGGGATTCCATCCACCTCAATCGCCTCGACCTCCTCATCCAGGACTTGGCGCAGAAAAAACAAGCCGAAGTGGAGGAGAGGAAGAGGCCCTCCCTGAGCGTGGTGCGCTGAAGGGCGGCGGCCGCTCTCGGTACCTGTGAGGAAATCGCCGCGAGCGGTCCGAGCGCGACACGGTGGTCGCGCGGATGACTCGCCAGAGCTCAGCCGAGGGCCCGGCGCAGGGCCGCACTGCCCCAGTCCACGATGACAGACAGGAGCAGCATGGCGGCGATGATCGTCGCCGCCTGAGCGTGGTGAAAGAGGGACAGCGCCACGTAGAGTAGTTGCCCCAAACCTCCAGCCCCGACGAAGCCGAGCACGGCTGCCATGCGGATGTTCATCTCCCAGCGGTAGAGGGTGTAGGCAATCAGCTGCGGCGCCGCCAGGGGCAGAGTGCCGTACAGGAAAGACTGGCCGGGCCCCGCCCCTGCCAGAGCGAGTGCGGCGCGGGGTGCCGCGGGAGCGTTTTCCAGCGCTTCGGCGTAGAGTCGGCCGAGGACGCCGGTGGTGTGGGCGGCCAAGGCCAGCGCGCCCGCGAATGGCCCGAGGCCGACCGCGAGGACGGCCAGCGTGGCCCAGACGAGTTCCGGCACCGAACGCAAGAGGTTGAGGAGCAGGTTCCAGGGGGCGCGTCGCCGGGGCAAGGCGAGGAGAAAGCCGGCGAGCGCGGCGAGCAGCGTCCCGAAGGCCGAAACGGCCAGGGTCTCCCAAGCCGCGCCGACGACCCGCAGGAGCCACTGCGGGGTGGTGTCCGGAGAAAGGAAGCTGGCCAGGAATTCCCCCATGGCCGATGCCGCGCCGGCACTGAACAGGGCGCCCCAGCCGAGGTCGAGAAAAGCGAGGCTCCCGGCCACCGCGGCCAGGGTGGCCAGAACGATGGCTCCACCCGGCGCGCCGAAGGGCGCCGGCCGTTCCCGGGATGCGCGATCCAGCCCGCGGCGCAGGGCGCCGGACAGAGCGTCGGCCGCGAAGACCAGGGCGACGAAAGCCAGCAGGATGCTCGCCGTTTCACCACCGTTGAGCATCTTCATGGCTTGGTCGAGGAGTTGCCCGAGACCGCCGGCGCCCACGAAGCCCATGACCACCGATGCGCGCAGAGCGCACTCCCAGCGATAGACGGTATACGAGAGGAGTTCCCCTGCCGCCTGGGGGAGCAACCCGTAGAGGATGGCCAGGCCACGGCCAACGCCTGCGTTGCGCAGGGCAAGAGCGGGCCTGGCATCGACGGATTCGAGGATTTCGGCATAGACCTTGGCCAGCATGCCGCCGTAGGTGAGCCCCAGGGCGAAAACTCCCGCCGCCGGTCCGAGGCCGAAGACACGCACGAAGACCAGCGCCCAGACGAGCTCGGGTACGCCGCGCAGGACGACGAGAAAGAAGCGAGCGCCCGGATTGAAGGCCGGCCGCTCCCGTGCCGCGCCGCTCGCCAGAAAAGCCAGGGGAAGCGCCAAAACAAATGCCAGGGCAAGGCCAGCCGTCGCAATCGCCAAGGTCTCCAGGCCGGCCCAGGCCAGCAAGGCGAGAAACTCGCTTCCGGTTTCCGGCGGCAGAAACGCCGCAAGAAAGCGACCGAGGACGGCCAGACTCCTGAGGTCGAAGAGAGCCCCCGGTCGGAGCTGGACGGCTTCGGCCAGGGGCCAGAGGATCGCCAACGCCGCCAGGGCACCCCCCAGGCGGACCCTGGCGGCCGGGTCGCGGAGCGCCTCAGGCTGCATGGAATCCGCACCACAACGACGGCCCCGATGCCGCTCCAACGCCGAGCCAACGCTCCCCGGCCGCGCGGTAAGCAAGTAGAATGTAGCGGCCCGGAGCAGCAGGCCGGGCGCCCGGGGCGGTCGCCGCGCAGCGGCATCCCGGGAGTTCATGGGTCGTGAGGGTCAATAAACGTGGCCGCCGCTCCATTTCCGTGGGGGTGGCTTCCTGTCGGTTCACTTCGCAAAGGAGGTTCCCGTGGCAATCAATCCAGCAGACTTGTCGGCATCCAATCTCGCCGCCCTCGACGCCCTGTTGTCGGTGGCTAACGCCGCTCTGGAAACGGTCGAACGTATCGCAGCACTCAACATGAAGGCGATGCGGGGCTCTATCAAGGATTCTGCCCAGGGAGCCAAAAAGGTGCTCGCCGCGCGCACACCGCAGGAGGTGGCGGAAGTCCAGTCCGCCCTCGTCCAACCAGCCATTGACAGCGCCGTCGCCTATTCCCAGGCGATGCAGCAGGTTTCCGAGGAAGCGCGGGCGGATTTGGCCAAGTTGGTCGAGTCCCAGTTCAACACCTTCCAGGAGTCCGCGGGCCGCCTCCTGGAGCGCGCAACCCAAGCTGCTCCCACCGGTTCGGAAACATTCGTGGCCGCCATGCGGGAAGCGATGCGCAAGGCCAACACGGCCTACGATCAAGTCACCGCCATGACCCGCCGCTTGGCTGAAGCCGGCGACGCGACCGCCAAGGCCGCCGGCGTGGTGGCGAAGCCCGCCGCGAAGCCCGCTGCGAAGCCCGCTGCGAAGCCCGCTGCGAAGCCCGCTGCGAAGCCCGCCGCGAAGCCCGCCGCGAAGCCCGCTGCGAAGCCCGCTGCGAAGCCCGCTGCGAAGCCTGCCGCGAAGCCTGCCGCGAAGCCTGCCGCGAAGCCTGCCGCGAAGCCCGCTGCGAAGCCCGCTGCGAAGCCCGCTGCGAAGCCCGCTGCGAAGCCCGCTGCGAAGCCCGCTGCGAAGCCTGCCGCGAAGCCTGCCGCGAAGCCTGCCGCGAAGCCTGCCGCGAAGCCTGCCGCGAAGCCTGCCGCGAAGCCCGCCGCGAAGCCTGCCGCGAAGCCCGCCGCGAAGCCCGCCGCGAAGCCTGCCGCGAAGCCTGCCGCGAAGCCTGCCGCGAAGCCTGCCGGCCGCAGCACCTAGTTCGGCGGCTTCCTCCTGGCGGCTCGATCCGTGGCGCTCGGTGAAGGATATCGCCGTGGCGCCTGAGGGACCGATTCTGGAACCGGCGCTGTCGGCCGCGGCTTCCATGCGCATCAGCAACAGGCTGCGCGGGACGCCGGGTCGTTGGCGGCGGCGCGGGGGTCGACGCGGCGCTGGTCGGCGAGCAGGGGCAACCCCTCGCCGGAATAGAGATCCCGGAGCAGCACGTCATCTACGGCCTCCACCGGTCGGTCGAAGGCAATGCGTCCAGCCTTGACGCCGACGATGCGCGGAAAGCAGGCGAGGGCCAGATCGACGGCGTGCAGACTGGTCACCAGGGTGGCGCCGCGAGCCTCGGCCTCGCCGGCCAGGAGGCGCACCGTCGCCAGGGCAAGGGCAGGGTCCAGGGCGGAAACCGGTTCGTCGGCGAGGATCAGGTCGGCTTCCTGGTAGAGCACCCGGGCAATGGCGACGCGCTGCAACTGCCCCCCCGAAAGACGATCGCAGCGACGGAATATCTGCTCCGCCAGATCGACGCGGGCCAGCGCCGCCTGCGCACCGCTCAGATCGCGGGGAAAGACCAGTGAGGAGAGCCCCTTCCAGGCCGGCCAGCGCCCCAGGCGTCCGGCGAGCACGGCGGTGACGACCCGCTGCCGCGCGGGAAGAGGAGGAGCCTGATGGATGCTCCCAATGCGACAGCGCAGTTGGCGACGATCGGCCGGCGCAAGGCGCTCACTGTCCGCCCCGAGCACGCTGGCCCGCCCGATGGTCGGTGCCAGGGCCGTCGCCAGCAGAGAAAGCAGCGTCGTCTTGCCCGCTCCGGAGGGGCCGATGAGCGCGATCCGCTCCCCCGGGGCGGCGGCGAAGTCGATGTCGGCAAGGGCCGCAGGCGATCCCGGGTAGGAGAAACCCACGCCGGCGAGGGCGAAGCTCACTTCAGCAGTCCGGCGGCGCGCGCCGCCTGCTCGATGCCGTCATAGTTTTCGCGGCGCGTCGGAATGAATCTCGCCGCCCTTTGCAGCGCCAGGATTTCCTTGTGCTCGGGCAATGCCGGATCGAGCCTGAGAAAGGCTTCACCCAGTTTCTTCACGAGGGCGGCGTCGAGATCGCCGCGCACAGTCCAGTTGTAGTCGAAATAAGGCGGCGTGGTGGCAAAAACGCGCAGCTTCTCGGGATCCACTTTCTTTTGCTCGACGAGTTTTTCCCAGACCGAGGCATTGAGCACCCCGGCGTCCGCCCGGCCGGCGGCGACGAAAGCCACGGTGGCGTCGTGGGCCCCGGAGTAGGCGACGGTCCGGAAGTCCCTGTCTGGATCGATCCCGGCCTGTTGCAGGAAATAGCGGGGCATCAGGTGACCCGAGGTCGACGATGGCGCCCCGAACGCGAAGGTTTTTCCCCTCAGGTCGGCCAGGGTCTTGATTCCCGGGTCGGCGGTGATGAAGCGAGACGTGAAGCGTGCATCCTCATCGCGCTGCACCAGTGGAATCGCCGTGCCCTGGGTGCGAATGCGGGCCTGCACATAAGTGAAGCCGCCGAGCCAGGCGAGATCGATCTTGCGGGTCGCCAGGGCTTCGACCACCGCGGCGTAGTCGGACACTGGGGTGAATACGACCTTCATGCCGGTCTGCGCTTCCAGGTAACGCCCCAGGGGAGCGAACTTTCGCTGCAGTTCCGTGGGCGCTTCGTCGGGAATGGCGGAAACCCGCAGGACGTTTTCGGCGAGGGCGGTGCGGGTGGATAGGGGCAGCGCGGCAGCGGCCAGCGCGCCCTTGAGCGCCAGACGGCGCAAGGCGGAATGGGACATGGTTTCTCCGATCGGACAACAACCGCCGCCCCGCGGATGTCGAGGCGGCTTAAGAGGCGCCGAAGCGCCACAACACAATGGGGCGGTACGCAGACCGCGAGCGCATTATCCCGGAAAGATCCCCGGCGCGCAGCGGCGCCCTGGGGGAGTGAAAACCTAATGCACCGTACACACCATGCAGGGATCGAAGGAGCGAACCACGTGCTGCACCGTAGGCGGGGCGCCGTCGCCTGCCGGCAGGCCAACCAGTGCCTCTTCCAGGGGGCCGGGACGGCCGTCCCGGTCGCGGGGGGAGAAATTCCAGGTTGTGGGGGCGACGATCTGATATCGGGCGATGCGCCCGCGGCGGATGCTGATCCAGTGCCCGAGGCTGCCGCGGGCCGCTTCGACGAGGCCGGCGCCGTCTGCGTCGTCGGGCAGGGGCGCGTGGGTGCAGAAGGGTTCTCCGGGTTGCAGGGCGGTGACCCAAGATTCCATGGCCGGCAGGACCGTCGCCAACTCGATCATGCGGGCGACGACGCGGGCGACGACGCTCCCCCCTTGTCGGCGGACCAGGTCGCGCAGCAGCGGCTGACCGGCGACCAGTTGTCGGGCCAGGGCACCGACTTCGCGGGGCTCGCCGTCGTAACGGGGTGCCTTGCACCAGGTGTAGGCGTCGGGTTTGTCGGCGGCGACGAGGGTTTCACCGCCCGCCGGGTGGCGGGCTTCGCCGTCGGCCAGCCAGGCATGGCGGGTGTCTTCGCGGATCAAGCCGGCGTCGAGGGGCTGCCGTTCGGCGCCCGGCTCCCAGGTTCCGGCCGGCCAGAGGCCGTAGGCCCCGTAGGAGAGATAGCGTTCTCCGCCCCGCCCCAGCCCTTCCAGGCCCAGGTCGGCGGCGGCGGCCAGGAAGGCCGGAAAGTCTCCCTGGCGCCCCTCGGCCCAGGCCGTCAAGGCTTGGGCCGAGGGAAGCGCAGCGAAGGCTTCGAGCCGCTCACCGAGCAGGCGCTCTTCGACGAAGGCGCGGAATTCGCGCAGCACGGCGAGGATACGTATGCGCTCCGCGGCGGTGGTGGCACAGGTGCTGCCCCCGGGCTGGAGCGCCAGGGTGTGAGGCCACTTGCCGGCGAGAAAACCCATGAGCCGTAGGAAGCCCGCGCGGGCGGCGAGCGCCTGCGCGGCGGCGCTGCCGGTCTGCGCCCTGAAGCGTTCGGCACAGGCCGCGTGCCAGGGACGCCCGGCGTAGGCCAGCCGGGCAAAGTCGGGCATGAAGAAGAGGTAGAAATGGGCCAGGTGGTCGGCGAGGTTCTCGGTGGCCTGGACAAGGCGGGCGGCCAGCACCCCGTTGGGCGGCGGGACGAGGCCGGCGGCGGAGGCCAGGGCGGCTGCCGCGGCGGCGGATTGGGCGACCGAGCAGATGCCGCAGATACGCGGGACGATGACCAGTGCATCCGCCGGGGAACGCCCCTGAAGCAGTTGCTCGAAACCGCGGAACAGCGGCGAATTGACCCAGGCGGCGCCGACCCGGCCGTCGGCGTCGAGGTCGAGAGCGACTTCGAGGTCGCCCTCGACCCGGTTGAACGGTCCGACGGTCAGGCGCAAGCAGGCTCCCGAATCATCCTAGTTCCCATTCAGGTCGCAGTCACACGGGGGTCTGGCGGGGAGGCAGGCGAGCACAAGGAAACGCGGGGCGCAGCGGGCTGGAAAAAGCGGTGAACGGAGGTTTTCAATGGAGGTTTCCAGGATCATGGCTTCTTCCCGGTCTTGCGGATCGCGGGACGGACGACGGGGTGGTCGGAAACGGCGTTCTCCCGCACCCGTTGGGGAGTCGCCGACTTGGAGAGGGCGGCCAGGGCGACGAACCAGGCCTTGGGCATGTCGGTGGGAAGGCCGATGGGAATGCCTGCGACCTTGGGGGTCTCCTGGAAGGGATGCCCCGGCGCTTCGAAGCCAGGCTCGGTGCAGGCGATGCAGGCGTAGCCGCCGCGCAGGCAGGAGCCGCTGCCGTTCCAGGCTCGCAGATTGCAGTCGGCGTGGGCCTGGGTGCCCTTGCAGCCCAGGTTTTCCATCAGACAGCCGAGGTCTGAGGATTTCTGGGCGCTGGCCTTGAATTCGTAATACTCGTTGCGCGGGCAGCCGTGATGAACCAGTTGCTCCGCATAGAGCAGGGGACGTTGCAGGGCGTCCAGGTCGCCTTCGGCAATGCCCTCGACGGCGAGCTTTTCCAGGCTGTCCACCACCCAGCCGGGGTGGACCGGACAGCCCGCGACATTGACCACCGGCAGCCCTGAGCCGGCGCGGAAGGTGGCGCCCAGAAGCCCCCCCGCTTCGTCGCCTTCGAATTGCAGGCCGCAGGCGTCGAGGGGGTTGCCGGGCGTGGCCGCGGAAAAGCCGCCAAACGCCGAGCAGGAGCCGATGGCGAACACCCAGCGGGCCCGCCGCGCGAGGCGTTCGACCCAGTGGACGAGCGGACGACCGTCCCCGGACATGAGGTGGAAGCGGCCGCTGCCGGCCGGCCCGCGCAGGAGAGCGCCCTCGATACAGAGGATGTCGAATGGGCGCCGGCCTTCGGCACAATCTTCGAGCAGGGCCAGCGCTTCGCCGTCGCTTTCCTCGGAGACGGCGGGATGCCAGAGGAACTCGATGCCCGCGGATCGCAATTCGCCGAACAGGGGCCGCGGCTCGGCGCCCAGAAGCGACTGGGTACAGCCCCCGCAGCCGCCGCTCTGGAGCCAGACGATCTTCAGCACGGGCCGGCCGCCTGCGGCTCAGGGCGGCGCCTCATTGCGGCTCCATGCCGTAGCGCACCAGCTTGCTGCGCAGCCCGACCCGGGACAGGCCGAGTTCCCGCGCCGCCCGCGACTTGTTCCAGCGATGGCGGATGAGGGACTCCCGCAGCACCTGCATTTCAAGCTGCTCCATGCGTTCCTTCAGTCCACCGGAAAGGCTCGCCAGCCAAGCGAGTTCGGCCGCCTGGGTCTCTCCCACCGGAGCGCGCAGCACCCGCGGGGAGAGCAGGTCCGCCCCCAGGCGGGGCCCATCGGCGAGGGCGACCATGCGCAGGATTTCATTGCGCAGCTCGCGCACGTTGCCCGGCCAGCGGTAGGCGGCGAGGCAGGCCAGGGCTTCGGCGCTGAAGCCCTCCAGGCGACGGCCGAGGGCGGCGCAGGCGGCGTCGAGGAGGCGCTGGGCGAGCAGGGGGATATCCATGGCCCGCTCCCGCAGGGGCGGCACGTGCAGCGGAAAGGTCGCCAGCCGGTAGTAGAGATCCTCGCGAAAACGCCCGGCGCGCACTTCTTCTTCCAGATCGCGATTGGTGGCGGCGATGACCCGAACGTCTGCGGTGAGCGAGCGGGCGCTGCCCAGCGGCCGGAACTCGCCCTCCTGCAGGACGCGAAGGAGCTTGACCTGGAACGCCGGGCTGGTGTCGCCGATTTCGTCCAGGAACAGGGTTCCGCCGTCGGCCTGGGCGAAGAGTCCCACGCGATCCTCCACGGCACCGGTGAAGGCGCCCCGCTTGTGCCCGAACAGCTCGGCTTCGAGCAGGGTGTCGGGAACCGCGCCGCAGTTGGTGGCGACGAAGGGGCGCGCGGAGCGCCGGCTTTCGTAGTGGATGGCCCGCGCCACCATTTCCTTGCCGGTTCCCGATTCGCCGGTGACCAGAACCGAGAGGTCGAAAGGAGCCACCCGAGCGACGAGTCCGCAGAGCGCGTTCAGGGGACTGTCGGGCGCGCGGGTGAGTCCCGCGAGGCCGAAGGTCTCGCGGGCGCGGTCGAACTTGCCGGCCACCCGGGATTTGAGCTCCGGCAAGGCGGTGCGCAGTTCCAGGGTGAGCCGCTGGTTGTCCTGTTGCAGGCGCCACAACTCGGCAGCGCGCTTGAGCGTCAGCAGCATCTGCTCCGGCTGCCAGGGCTTGAGCAGGTATTGCCAGATGCCCGCTTCGTTGATGCCGCCGATGATGTCCTCGGCGTCGGTATAGCCGGAGAGCACCATGCGCACCGCGTCCGGCCAACGATTGCGGACTTCCTTCAGGAACTGCACGCCGGTCATGCCCGGCATGCGCTGGTCGCAAAGGACGATCTGCACCCACTCCCGCTGCATGACCTCCAGCCCCTCCTCGGCGCAAGACGCGCAGAAGACCTCGAAATCCTCCTCCAGGGTGCGCCGCAGCGCCTCCTGGGAACGTGCCTCGTCATCGACCACCAGGACGACGGGCAATCGGGGAGCGTTTGATGCGGGCAGGCGGCTCATTGCGGCGGGGCCCAGGCAAGGTCACGATGTTTGGCGAGGTGTCGCGGCGTCCAGGAATGCAGCGACTTCGTGACGAAATGATAGCGCGCGACGTGGTAGGAGGGGTCGAATCCATAGAAATTGCGGCGCATTTCGTGCAATTCCTCGGCGCGATACGCGGCGAGGGGCTTTTCCGCTTCGTCCCCGCGACGTTTTTCGGCCTTGGCGACCAAGAACGCCGGGAAATCCGCGGCGACGGCGAGTTCCCGCGCCCGCCGCGCGACGTCGACGCGAAAGGCCGCCGGCTCTCCAGCCAGACAGGCGTCGTAAAAGCCGAGCGCCACCGATTCCCGCGCGGTCATCGGCAGGCGGTTCTGCATGATCGCCCGGGCGCCCTCGACGCCGACCCGGGGCGGCAGGAGGTAGGTCCAGAACTCGGAACCGTAGAGATTCCCCATGTTCTTGTAGTGGGGGTTGAGCATCACGCCGTCGCGCACCCAGACCCGGTCCGCCGCGCGCGCCAGAAAGGCGCCGCCGGCGCCGGCATTGCCCGCCAGGGCGGCGACCGTCAGGTGGCTGGTACAGGTGAGGATGGCCTCGGCCAGATCGTCCATGGCATTGATGTTCTCCCAGGATTCGTCGGCGGGGCTCGCCGCCGCCTCGATGCAGGCGAGATGGATGCCGTTGGACCAGAAATCCTCCCCCCCCTGCAAGACGATGACCCGGGTCGGACGCCCGGCGGCCCAGAGGAAGGCGTCCCGCAGACGGCGGCATTGCTCGGTCGACATCGCGCCGTTGTAGAACTCGAAAGCCAGAAAGCCCACCCCCTCGGCCTCTTCGTAAGCGATGTCCTGCCAGGTGGCCGCGGGGCTCCGCCAAAAACCGTCGAGAGCCCGTTCGGGAAGCGCCATGGCCTCGGGGAAGGCGACGGTGGCAGGCAGCTTGAAGCACTCCTCGCCTTCCCGCCGCACGTGGCCGATCCACACCGCACCGTCCACGGTGGCCCGACAGACTGCGCCGGCCCTGCGGGCCAGCAACTCGCCGGGAGCGCCCCGCAACGACGCCTCGGGCCAGGCGTCGTAGATGCGGCAAGGCTGGCCGAAAAGTTCGTTGGCCAGTCCCGGGAAGCCATCGGCCGCGGCGACCCGCGCGAGGATGCTGGCGCTGCCATCGCGCCTCCAGTCGATGGCCCGATCGGACTGGCGCATCAAGGGACGCAGGCGGCCGCGCGCCTCGCTGCCCGGATGCCGGGGCGCAAAATTTCCCGCCGCGAAGCGTTCAACCGCGGTCAAAACCGCGCCGACCGCGGCCTCGGTCACCTCATGGCGGTAGACGGAAGACTTTCGGCCTCGCCGCAGAGGAAATTCGGCGCTCGCCCAGACCGGGCCGGCGTCCATCTCCGCCTCGGCCTGAAGCACCGTCACCCCCCAACGGCCCTCGCCTTCCTGCAGCGCCCAGTCGAGGGCCGAGGGGCCACGATCCCCGACGATGCCGGGATGAACGATGAGGCACGGAACTGCGCGCCAGATCGCCTCCGGAATGGCGCGCTTCAGGAAGGGCGCTACGACCAGATGGGGCCGAAAAAGCGCCACGGCCTCGCCACTCACCGAATCCGCGATGTCGAGTTCGACGCTGAGGTCGTGGCCGCGGGCGCCGAGTTCCCGATGAAGGCGCTGGGAAAGGCCGTTGAATGCGTGGGTGAGGAGAAGAATTCGCATACCGGACGGGTTTTTTCAAGTCAAGACAAAAATCCAATGCCGCACTGCACAAGGGATTGCGGCGCGCGTCGTCCCAGGGGGCATAAATCTATTACCTTCGCCTTATTTTTCAGCCGCTTAGCTTTGGTTAAGATGCTTCCCGACGAAGAGCAGAACATTAGGGAGAACTTTCGATGACCGCCAAACAAGACTCGCGGGCCGGCACCAAAGCCAGCCGAAGAACGGGGCGCCGCCCCGCCGAATACATCGCCGCCGTCCGGTATATTGACGGCACCCGCGACCTGGTGCGGGTGCGCAACGCCGACGACATGGCCGACGCCCGCGCCCTGGTGATGCAGGAATTGGACGGCGTAAGGACCGTGGTGATCGCCGCCAGGCACTGAATCTTTTCCGGCCAAAGGGCCCATGACGCGGACCGTCAGCAAATCCGCGGCAATTGCTCGCCGGAGAGCCAGTCCACGATGCGCCGGCCGCCGAAGGCGGTGGTCATCTGGACGAAATGATGGGCATCTTCCCGCACCTCGCCGATGATCGCGGCGTCCGCGCCCAGGGGATGCGCCCGTAGGGCCGCCAGCAGTTTTTCCGCGTCGCTCCCCGCGCAAAGGGCGACCAGCTTGCCCTCGTTGGCCACGTAGAGCGGGTCCAGGCCCAGAAACTCGCAGGCCGCCGCCACCGCCGGTTTCACCGGCAGCGCCTTCTCCTGCAGCATCATGCCCACCCCCGACTGCTTGGCGATTTCGTTCAACGTCGTGCCAAGACCGCCCCGGGTGGGGTCGCGCAGCACGTGGATGTCGGCGCCGCTCTCCAGGACGGCCTCGATCAGTCCATGCAGCGCCGCCGTGTCGGAAACGATGGGGGAATCGAAGCCCAGGCTCTCCCGCTGGGCCATGATTGCCATCCCGTGATCGCCGAGGGTGCCGGATACCAGGATGGCGTCGCCGACCTGCGCCCGTCGCCCTGACAACTCCCGCCCGGGCGCGAATCTGCCATCAATCACGCCGACGCCGGTGGTGGTGATGAAGACGCCGTCGCCCTTGCCCCGCTCCACCACCTTGGTGTCGCCGGTGACGATGGGCACGCCGGCCTCCCGCGCGGCTTGGGCCATGCTCTGCACGATGCGGGCGAGGTCGGCGAGGGGAAAGCCTTCCTCCAGGATGAAAGCGGCGGAAAGCCAGAGGGGCTTGGCGCCCATGACCGCCACGTCGTTGAGTGTCCCGTGGACGGACAGGCAGCCGATATCCCCGCCGGGAAAGAACAGCGGCGACACCACGTGGCTGTCGGTGGCCATGACCAGTCGCCCTTCGCCGGGATGGGGCAAGACGGCGCCGTCGTCCCCCTGGCCCAGCCATTCGTTGCCGAGGGCTCGGGCGAACAGTTCCTCGATCAATTGGGCCATGGCCCGGCCGCCGGAACCGTGGGCCATGTCCACCTGCCCGTGCTTGATGTCCAAGGGCCGCACGTAACCGGCCCGCACCTTGCCTTCGCTCACAGCGTCTCCTTTTTGTTGTACTGGTAGCGCCGCCACAGCCAGAGCACCGCCCCGACCATCAGCGCATAACCCAGCCAGCGGGTGAAGCCGGCGATCTTCACGTCCTTCTGCAACACGCCCCAACGCAGGAAGATTTCCGTCCAGTCGTGTTCGCCGCCCCCCACCAGGGGCAGTTCCTGAGCCCGGGCGTCGGCCATGTAGCGGGCGACATTGAGGAGGTTTTCTCCCAACCAGACGATCGCCATGGCCAACCCGGCCGGTTCGCCGCGTCGGGCGAAGTGAATGGCCACTACCGCGGGGAAGGCCAGTTGGAAGATCGTCCCGCCATAGACCATGAGTCGGTCGCTGAAGGCGCCGACGATGGGGTGCCCGGCCTCGTGGAAGGCCAGGTTGGCGGAGTCGAGCAGGGGAATCCAGCCGTCGCGGGAGGTCCAATGGATGCCCAGCAGCAGGACGCAGACGCCGGCTACCGCCATCAGGGCGGCGCCGCTCGCCGGCTTCCAGGGGGCGGTCGCCTCCTCCGCGTAGATGATGGGCTCCGGCCTCAAGCGACGTCCTTGTAGCGGCCGTAGGTGTAGTGGGCGGCACAGGCTCCTTCCGACGACACCATGCAGGAGCCGACCGGATTCTCTGGAGTACACACGGTGCCGAAGATCTTGCAGTCCTGGGGTTTCTTGACCCCGCGCAGGATGGCGCCGCATTCGCACGCCTTGTGGTCGGGCACCGACTGGTAATCCAGCGGGAAACGCTGTTCGGCGTCGAAGGCCTCGAATTCCTTGCGGATGCGCAGGGCCGAATAGGGCACCACGTTCAGGCCGCGCCACTCGAAGGCCCGGCGCAGCTCGAAGACTTCCGCCACCAGTTGCTGGGCCTTGCGGTTGCCCTCCCGGGAAACCGCCCGGGAGAACTCGTTCTCCACCTCCGCCCGGCCCTCGTTCACCTGGCGGATGAGCATGCGGATGGCCTGCATCACGTCCAGGGGCTCGAAGCCGGCGATGACCACGGGCTTCCTGTATTCCTCGGCGAAGAACTCGTAGGGCCGGCTGCCGATGATGGTGGAGACGTGGGCCGGGCCGATGAAGCCGTCCAGGAGCACGGTGCCGTACTGGCGCACCTCCGGCGATTCCAGGATGCTGGAAATGGCCGAGGGGGTCAGCACGTGGCAGCAGAGCACGGAAAAGTTGGTGAGGCCGAGCCCCTGGGCCTGCTTGATGGCCACCGCCGTCGGCGGCGTGGTGGTCTCGAAGCCGATGGCGAAGAACACCACCTGCTTTTCCGGGTGCTTCTGGGCGAGCGTCACGGCGTCGGCGCTGGAATACACCATGCGGATGTCGCCGCCCCGGGCCTTGGCCTTCAAGAGCGAAAGACTGTCGGAGGCCGGTACCCGCAGGCAGTCGCCGTAGGTGCACAGAGTCACGCCCTCATCGAGGGCCAGGCGGATGGCCTGATCCACCCGGCCGATGGGCAGCACGCAGACCGGGCAGCCGGGGCCGTGGATCATGCGCACGTTGGCGGGCAGCAGGTCGGAGACGCCGTAGCGGGAAATGGCGTGGGTGTGGCCGCCGCAGAATTCCATGAAATGATAGCGACGCCCCGGGTCCGCCTCGGCGCGGATGGCGGCGGCCAGTCCTTTGGCCACCTCGCCGTCGCGGAATTCGTCGATGTATTTCATCAGTGGACCAGGGGGTCGTCAGGGGTCATGGCGCCGCCCATTTCGGCGAAGAGGGCCAGGGTCTTCTCGGCTTCCTCGGGGTCGAGCTTGTTCAGCGCGTAGCCGACGTGGACGATCACGTAATCGCCCACGGCCACGCCATCCACCAGGGAAAGGGAAATTTCCTTTTTCACCCCGGCCAGGTCCACCACGGCGTTGTCGCCATCACGCAGTTCGATGACTTGCGCGGGAATCGCCAGACACATCGTTTTGCCCTTTCAGTCGTAATGCCCGCGCAACTGGGCGAGGATGATTTCTTCGTCGGACACTTTGTAGACCACCCGGTGCTCGTCGTCGATTCGCCGCGACCAGTAGCCGGCGAAGTTGAACTTGAGGGGTTCCGGTTTGCCGATGCCGGTGAAAGGCTCCCGCTGGATGTCGCGGATCAGGGCATTGATCCGGCGCAGCATGGCCTTGTCGTTCTGCTGCCAGTAAAGGTAGTCGTCCCAGGCTGCATCTTCGAAGGAGATCATTCGTCGATCAGCTCCCGGCGAATGAGGTTGCGACGGGCCTCGATGTTCTCGATGGATTTCATCAGACGCATGGCGTTCTTGGGGTTGCGCAGCAGATGGGCGGTCTCCATCAGGGACTCGTACTCTTTCAGCGACATGAGGACGCCGGCTTCCGCCTTCTGGCGGGTGATGATGGTCACGTCGTAGTCGTTGGCCACCCGGTCGAGTTCGGCGGCCAGATTGTTGCGGGCTTCGGTGTAGGTAATGGCGCGCATGACTTGCTCCTGTACAGAAAATTGAACATGGGCAGATTATTGCACAGAACGGGCGGCCCCGCAGCGGGCCACCCAGGCCTGGCCGAGGGCCAGCCCGCCGTCGTTCGGCGGTGCCCGGCGGGCTTCTAGCAGGGTCAGGCTGGTGCCTTCCAGATGCCCGCGGAGGGCAGCCATGAGAATGGTGTTCATGGCGCAGCCGCCGCCGCAGGCGAGGGTGCCGATGCCGGTGCGCGCCGCGGCGGCCAGCGCCCAGTCGGCCAGCCCCCGCGCCACGCTGGCGTGGAAGACCGCCGCGCCGTAGGCCCTATCGTCGCAGTCGGCGAGGAAGGACAGCAGCGGTGCGAAGTCCGGCCCATCCGCCGTCAGACCAACGCCGTCGGTCACCGCTTCCACGACGCCGTGGGCGGCGGCGAGGCCTTCCAGCTCCATCGCCGCCTGGCCCTCGTAGCGGGATTCGGCGCAGAGGCCCAGGAGTCCGGCGGCGGCGTCGAAGACTCGGCCGAGGCTGCTGGTGGGCGGGCAGCGCAGATCCCGGGCCAGCATGGTGAGGAGCGGACCGGCGTCGCGGCCGGGAAAGCGCTTCGCCAGCCAGGCGCCGATGCGGTGGCCGTGGCCTCCGGCGTGCAGGGCGGAAACGGCCATGCGCCAGGGCTCCCGGGCCGCCCGGTCGCCGCCGGGCAGGCGCAGCGGTGCGAGATGGCCAAGGCGCTGGCAGGCGGCGCCGTCCACCCGCAGCAGTTCGCCGCCCCAGAGGCCGCCGTCGGGGCCGAGGCCGACGCCGTCGAGGGCCAAGCCGAGCAGCGGTCCGCGGTGGCCGTGTTCGGCGGCGATGGCGGCGATATGGGCGTGGTGATGGCCGACGGCGACGGCGGGAATGCCCCGCTCGGCGGCGAACGCCTGGGCCAGCCGGGTGGAGGGAAAGTCCGGGTGCAGGTCGTGGGCGACGAGGGCCGGCTCCACGTCGAGGATGGCCAGCAGGTGGGACACCGTCTCTTCGAGAAAGCCGATGGCGGCGGCGTTGTCCAGGCCGCCGATGTGCTGGGAGAGAAAGGCCTGATTCCCCTTCGTGACGCACACGGTGTTCTTCAGGTAGGCCCCGAAGGCAAGCACCGCGGGACCATCTTCGGCCAGGGGGATAGGCAGCGGCGTGTAACCCCGGGCGCGGCGGATGAAGGCGGGGCCATGGATTGTCGGGCGCACCACCGAATCGTCGCAACGCACGACGATGGCCCGGTCGTGAACCATGAAAGCGTCGGCGATGCCGCCCAGCCGGGAAAGGGCCTCGTCGTTGTCGATGACCAGCGGCTCGCCGTGGGGGTTGGCGCTGGTCATCACCAGCAGCAGGTCGCTGGGCGCTTGGCGCCAGGCGGTACCGGCAGGGCGACCGGCAGCTTCATGCCAGAGCAGCAGATGGAGCGGCGTGGCCGGCAGCATGGTGCCCAGCCAGGCAAGGCCGGGGGCGATGCCGGGCAATTCGGCCTCGCCCTTGGGGCAGAGGACGATGGGGGCGGCCGGGTCGGTCAGCAGGGCGGCCTCGGCCGGACCGACCCGGGCAAAGGGCGCCAGGGAGGCGGCGTTCAGCGCCATCACCGCGAAGGGTTTCTCCTCCCGCTGCTTGCGCGACCGCAGTTCGGCCACGGTAGCGGCATTGCGGGCGTCGCAGGCCAGGTGAAAGCCGCCCAGGCCCTTGAGGGCGACGATCTGGCCGGCCCGCAGCAAGGTCAGCGTGGCGGCGATGGGGTCGCCGGGAAATTCGGCGCCGGCGGCGTCGAGTAGCGAAAGGCGCGGGCCGCAATCCGGGCAGCAGGTGGTTTCGGCGTGGAAGCGACGGTCGGCGGGGTTGCCGTATTCGTCGGCACAGGGGGCGCAGAGCGAGAACGGGGCCAGGCTCGTTGTTTTCCGGTCGTAGGGGATGCCGCTGCTTACCGTATAACGCGGGCCGCAGTGGGTGCAGGTGGTGAAGGCATAGCGCCAGCGCCGGTTGGTCGGGTCGCAGAGGTCGGCGAGGCAGTCCGGGCAGAGGGCGGCGTCGGGGCCGATGGCGGTGGCGACACTGCCCCCGGCGCTTTCCAGGATGGCGAAGCCATTGCCAACCGCATCGTTGGCCGCCGTCGTCTCGATGGCGTCGATGCGGGCCAGGGGTGGTGCCTCCCGCGGCAGGCGTTCGAGCAGCGCGGTGAGGGCGGCCGGGTCGCCGCAGACGGTGATCTCCACGCCCTCACCGTCATTCTTCACCCAGCCGGCAAGGGCGAGTTCGTTGGCCAGGCGCCAGACGTAGGGGCGAAAACCGACGCCCTGGACCAGGCCGCGGATGCGGATACGCTGGCTGGCCACCACCGACCCTGCTGGACCGACGATCAGGCGGGCTTGCCGCCGAGCTGGGCTTCCAGTTCGGCGATGCGGCGCTTCAGCGCATCCACCGTCTCGGACCGCTTGCCGGCCTGCGCCGCCAGCCCGGCCTCGATCCAGCGCAGCCAGGCCGACATGCCGTCGCCGCTGGTGGCGGAAACGCGGAAGACGGTGAGATTCGGATTCACCCGGCGGGCGTTCTCCTCCGCCAGGTCGGCGTTGAATTCCAGGTAGGGCAGGAGGTCGCACTTATTGAGGAGCATGACGTCGGCGGCGCGGAACATGTCGGGGTATTTGAGCGGCTTGTCCTCGCCCTCGGTCACCGAGAGGATGGCCACCTTGTGCCGCTCTCCGAGGTCGAAAGCGGCAGGGCATACCAGGTTGCCGACGTTCTCGATGAGGAAAAGGGATTCGTCCTTGGGTTGCAGGCGCTGCAGGGCGTGGCCGACCATGTGAGCGTCCAGATGGCAGCCCTTGCCGGTGTTGATCTGCAGGGCTGGCACGCCGGTGGCACGGATGCGTTCGGCATCAACGGAGGTTTGCTGATCGCCCTCGACGACGGTGATGGCAAGCCTGTCCTTCAAGGCTTCGATGGTCTTCACCAGCAAGGTGGTCTTGCCGGAGCCAGGGCTGGAGACGAGGTTGAGGGCGAAGATGCCGCGCTCGGTGAGCCAGGCTCGGTTGTCGGCGGCGTAGCCGTCGTTCTTGGCGAGGATGTCCTGCTCGATTTTCACCATGCGGCTCTGGCTCATCCCCGGCGCATGGGCGCGGGCGGGACCGGCACCGTAGTCGAGATCGCCGCCGACGCCGTGCCGGTGGTCGTGACCGTGCTCATGCTCACCGGCATGGACATGGGAGTGCGCATGGACCGTTCCGTCCGCATGGACGTGGGAGTGCGCATGGGCGCCGGCCAGAGCAGCCTTATCGTGGTCATGCGCATGGTCGGACCCATGCTCGTGCCCGTGGCTATGCACGGTACCGTCGGCATGAACATGAAGGTGGTCATGGGCATGCAGCGCATCCCCCTCGACCCGCGTTTCACCAACACCGCAACCGCAAACCGTACACATGCTCAACTCCTGAAAGCGGGACTTGGGATCAAGATTTCAGGATCTGGCAGCCCCCGCAGCAAGCGCCCCGGGTTTCCCTAAATCCTGAATCCTTGATCCTAATTCCCATATCCTGAATCCTAATCGACTTCAATCTCCCGGACCCGCATCTCCGTGCCTGCGGTGGCTTGCACCCGATGGCCGCCACAGAGGGGGCAGGCGCCCCACACTTCCTCCAGGGGTACCGAGGCGCTGCACTCCAGGCACCAGCCGCCCCCCGCAACCGCAATGATCTCCAGGGCGGCACCTTCGGCCATGGTGCCGCGGGTAACGGCGTCGAAGCAGAAGGCCAGCGCTTCCGGTTCCACCGACGAAAGACGGCCGATCTCCAGGACGACTGTCTTCACCCGCACTGCCTTCTCGCGGCGCGCGGTCTCTTCCACCAGTTGCAGCACCCCCTCGGCGAGGGACATTTCATGCATGATCGAGCTTCAATGCGTAGGGCAGACAAGGATCGAGCGCCAGTATGGCGCACTCCATGGCCTGCCGTGCCGCGGCAATATCCGTCCAGGACAACTCCCCTACCAGGGCACGCAGCGGAGCCGCATCGGCAAAACAGCGATCGGTGGGCGCCCATATTCGGTAGTCCGCCACCCGCTCACCCTCCAGCCGAACGCCATGAGTGAGCAACCCCCGCGCGGTCCTGATCTGGCCGATTCCCCAGCCCGCGCCCCCGGCACCCGTCACCGCGTAGGACTCGCCCGCAGCGAGCCCCCGGCAAGCCACCACCGCGTCGTCGAGTCGCGCCCGGTAGGCGCCGGCTGGCGACCTCGGAACGGCGGAGGCAAGCGGGGCGCCCCCTCCTTCCCGCCAGTATGGAAGCCAATGCTCCGGGGTCAACACCGGCAGATCAAATTTGGCGTCGGAATCCGACGGCAGTCGGGCCAGGCAGCACGCGGCCAGGGAGCCTGGAGCTGGAACGCCCGTCCAGGACTCGTCGGTCACCCCCAGGAGGCACTCACCGAGCACCCGGCGGGTGGCGGCAACGATTTCCGGCGTGCCGCGGGACTTACGCCAGTTGCCGAGAGCGGCGGCGGCCGGCGCCAGCCCGAGGGCCGGTGGCCAGTCGAGGAAGAGGCGCCAAAGATTCTCGTGCAGCCGCTCTTCCCACAGACCGCCACAATCCGGCGATGCGGCAGCCCTCCCGCAGGCAGCGGCGACGGCGGCGCGGGACGCAGCCTCCTGAGCCCGGGCACAGACGCTGTAGAGACGGGGCAGGAGCGCGGCCACTGCTTCGCCGGAGCGCCCGTGCAGTAGGGGCTGCAGCGCTGGGCGCACCAGCTGGACGTCCAGGGCCACGATACGCCCCCTCTCGATGCGTGCATTGACCTGCAGGCTGCCCACCAGATCCATGGATCCTCCGGAATACACCAGGGGAAAGCCCACTTCGCGGATTTCGCCGCTCCCCCCGGGCGTCACCATGCCGCGTCGGCGGCGCCCTGGCAAGCGCGCCGGAGCGCATCGCAATGACTCTCCGGGCCCCGCCGGAGGTTTTGATTCCGGTCATTCTGCCGGTACACTGTCGCCCTCATAATTTCTCCCTGATTTTTCGTGGTTTTTTCCATGCTGGAAGCGGACAACCTGGAGTGCGTGCGCGGCGACCGCCGCCTGTTCAAGGGGCTCGGCTTTCGTGTCGACGCCGGCGAACTCCTCTATCTCCAGGGCAGGAACGGCGCTGGCAAGACCAGTCTGCTGCGAATGATCATCGGACTTCTGCCGCCGGAAGAAGGCAGCATTCGCTGGAAGGGCGAATCGATCAGGACTCTGGGCGAGGATTTCCGTGCCGACCTCTGCTACCTGGGTCACCAAAACGCCATCAAGGAAGAATTGACCCCCCTGGAAAACCTCCTGGCCGCCGCCCGCCTCGCCGAGGAAGTGCTGTCCGAGGACGACGCCCTGGACGCCCTGGAGCAGGTGGGCCTGGCCGGTCGCGAGGACCTGGCCTGCAAGTATCTCTCCCAGGGCCAGAAGCGTCGCGTGGCACTCGCGCGGCTGGTCAAGGAGAAGCGTCCCCTGTGGGTGCTCGACGAACCTTTTGTGGCCCTCGACGTGGCAGCGGTGGAATGGCTCGCCGCCCTCATCGGCGCCCATCTCCAGCGCGGCGGCCTTGCCGTGATGACCACCCACCAGGCCGTGGACGTTCCGGCCGGGGCGGTCAGGGAATTGCGGCTGTCCTGATGTTCTCCATCGTCTCCGCGGTCATCGGCCGCGATCTCCGACTCGCCATGCGGCGTCAAGCGGACATCGTCTCGGCCCTCTTCTTCTTCATCATCGTCGTCAGCCTCTTTCCCCTGGGCGTCGGGCCGGAGCCCGACTTGCTGCGAAAGCTCGCCCCCGGCGTCCTGTGGGTCGCCGCCCTGCTGGCCACCATGCTGTCGCTCCCCCGCCTTTTCGCAGACGACCACCGGGACGGCACCCTGGAACAGCTCGCCCTGGCGCCCCACCCACTGGGCCTGGTGGTACTCGGGAAAGTGATCGCTCACTGGCTGGTTTCCGGGCTGCCCCTGGCGCTCCTTGCCCCCATCCTCGGCCTGCAATTCGACCTCTCGACCGATGGCCTCATCGTCCTCACCGGTTCGATATTGCTCGGCACGCCAGCCCTCTCGGGAATAGGCGGCATCGGCGCGGCGTTAACACTAGGCCTGCGGGGCGGTGGCGTACTGCTGTCGCTCCTCGTCCTGCCCCTGTATATTCCCGTCTTGATTTTTGGCGCCGGGGCGGTGGATGCCGCTGTTTCCGGCCTCGGCGGTCAGGCCCACCTATCGTTGCTGGCCGCCCTCACCTGCGCGGCCCTCGGCTTCGCCCCATGGGCCGCCGCCGCCGCCCTGAAGATCGCCCTCGAATGAAAGACGCCTTCAACCTCTATCGCTTCGCTTCTCCCGCCACCTTCTACCCCCTGGCTGGGGCACTGGTGCCTTATTTCGCCGCCGTCTCGCTGGTTTTCGGCCTGGCCGGCCTGTACCTGGGCATGCTGGTCGCCCCCACCGATTTCCAGCAGGGCGAGGGCTACCGCATCATCTTCATCCACGTACCGGCCTCCTGGATGTCCATGTTCATCTACCTGGTCATGGCCTTCTGGGCCGCCATCGGCCTGGCGTTCAACACGCGGCTCTCCGGCATGATGGCCCAGGCGCTCGCCCCCACCGGGGCGCTGATGGCCTTCCTGTCGCTATGGACCGGCGCCCTGTGGGGTAAGCCCATGTGGGGCGCCTGGTGGGTGTGGGACGCCCGGCTGACCTCAGAACTGATCCTGCTCTTCCTCTACATCGGCTACATGGCGCTGGTCGCTGCCATCGACGACCCGCGCCGGGCCGACAAGGCCGGCGGACTGTTGCTTCTGGTGGGCGTGGTGAACGTGCCCATCATCTATTTCTCGGTCAAGTGGTGGAATACCCTTCACCAGGGCGCTTCGGTGAGCCTCACCAAATCGCCTTCGATGGCCTCCACCATGCTTTGGGGCATGCTGCTCATGGCCCTGTGCTTCTGGATGTATTCCATCGCCGTCGCCTTCATGCGGGTGCGCACCCTCATGCTGGAGCGCGAGCGCCACACCGACTGGGTCAGGGAACTGCTCGCGGGAGGAGAAAAGTGATCCACTGGAACAGCTTTGCCGACTTCCTGGCCATGGGCGGCTACGCCGGCTACGTGTGGGGCTCCTTCGGAGTCACCGCCCTCATCATGATCCTTGAACCGATTCTCGTCGCCCGCCATCGAAAGAACACCATCGCGCTGCTCAAACGCCAGTTGCGCGCCGAATCCCGCAGCACTTCCGGAACCACCGAAGCATGAAGACACGCCACAAACGCCTCGCCCTCATCGGCGGCGGCCTCGCCATTCTTGGCATCATCGCCGCCCTGGTGCTCAACGCCCTGAACAGCAACATCGCCCTCTATATTTCGCCCACCGACGTGGCCGCCGGCAAGGCGCCCCAGGACAAGCTCTTTCGCATCGGCGGCCTGGTCAAGGAAGGCAGCCTGAAGCGCCAGGCCGACGGCGTCACCGTCAGTTTCGTCGTTACCGACACCGACAAGGATCTGACGGTCAACTACAAAGGCATCCTCCCGGACCTCTTCAAGGAGGGCAAAGGCGTGGTGGCCCAGGGCAAACTGGGTGGCGAGGGCGTCTTCGTCGCCAGCGAGGTGCTTGCGAAGCACGACGAGAACTACATGCCGCCGGAAGCCGCCAAGGCCGTCGGAGACGCCCATGCCCGGGCCGCCGAGAAGAAGGCGGCGGAGTCGGGGGGGGACGCTGCTGCCGCATCCGCCAAGCCCGGCACTGGCTATTAAGCACCGCAGGAGAGCCCCATGATCCCCGAACTCGGGCATTTCGCCCTCATCCTGGCCCTGGTCGTCGCCGGCATCCTCGGCACCCTGCCCCTCATCGGCGCCCACAGGAACCGCCAGGCCTGGGTGGCCCTCGCCCGGCCGGCAGCCGGGGTCTTCACCCTGCTGGTTACCTTCTCCTTCGCTTGCCTGGTACAGGCCTTCGTCGCCAACGACTTCTCGGTCGTCTATGTGGCGCAGCATTCCAATTCCCTGCTCCCCATCCAGTACCGAGTGGCCGGTGTCTGGGGCGGCCACGAAGGCTCGCTGCTACTCTGGATGCTGATGCTCTCCTGGTGGGCGGCGGCCGTCGTGCTCTTCTCCCGCCAACTGCCGGAAACCATGGTCGCCCGCGTCCTCGGCACTCTGGGTCTGGTGGCCTTCGGCTTCCTGCTCTTCATCCTGGTCACCTCCAACCCCTTCGAGCGCCTGCTGCCGGGGGCGGAGGAAGGGCGCGACCTCAACCCGCTCTTGCAGGACCCAGGCCTGGTCATCCACCCGCCGCTTCTCTACATGGGCTACGTGGGCTTCTCGGTGGCCTTCGCCTTCGCCATCGCGGCGCTTCTCTCCGGCCAGCTCGATGCCGCCTGGGCGCGCTGGTCGCGGCCGTGGACGACGGCGGCCTGGATCTTCCTCACCCTGGGCATCGCCATGGGCTCCTGGTGGGCCTACTACGAACTGGGCTGGGGCGGCTGGTGGTTCTGGGACCCGGTGGAAAACGCTTCCTTCATGCCCTGGCTGGTGGGTACCGCCCTGGTGCACAGCCTCGCCGTGACCGAAAAGCGCGGCAGCTTCAAGAACTGGACGGTGCTGCTCGCCATTTCCGCCTTCTCCCTCTCGCTGCTCGGCACCTTTCTGGTCCGTTCCGGCGTACTGACCTCGGTGCACGCCTTCGCCACCGATCCGGCCCGGGGGGTCTTCATCCTCATTTTCCTGGTGGCGGTGATCGGCTCGTCGCTGGCCCTCTTTGCCTGGCGGGCTCCCAAGGTCGGCCTGGGCGGGCGTTTCGCCCTGGTTTCCCGGGAATCCTTCCTGCTCACCAACAACGTGCTCCTGGTGGTGGCCGCCGGCACCGTGCTCCTCGGCACCCTATACCCGCTGCTCATCGACGCCCTCGCCCTGGGCAAGATTTCCGTCGGCCCGCCCTATTTCAACGCCGTCTTCGTGCCGGTGATGGCGCCGGTGCTCTTCCTCATGGGCGTCGCCCCCTTCGCCCGCTGGAAGGAAGCGTCGCTGGCCGAGATCGCGCGCACCCTGCGCTGGGCCTTCGCTGTCGCCATCGTGGTGGCGGTTGCTCTGCCTTTCGCCTACGGGAGCTGGACACCCCTCGTCGGCCTGGGACTCATGCTGGCGGCCTGGATCGTCTGTACCGCTGTCCTCAATTTCATCGAGCGCGTGCAGCACACGCGCGCCGGTCAATCCTTCCTGACCGCCGCCATGAAACAACCGCGCCACTTCTTTGGCATGCATCTCGCCCATATCGGGATCGCCGTCTTCGTGGTCGGCGTCGCCATGGTTGGGGGCTTTCAGGACGAGAAGGACGTCAAGATGGAACCCGGCGACACCGTCACGGTGGCCGGCTACACCTTCAAGTTCAACGGCGTGAAGGGGGTCGAAGGCCCCAACTACACTGCCGCCAGGGGTGATGTCGACCTCTCGGTCGATGGCAAATTTGTACGCAAAATGGCGCCGGAAAAGCGCAACTACCACTCCTCCGCCATGCCCATGACCGAGGCTGCCATCGACGCCGGCCTCCTGCGTGACGTCTATGTCTCTCTGGGCGAGCCCATCGACCGGGAGAAACCGGAAGGCGCCTGGGCCGTGCGCGTCTATTACAAACCCTTCGTGGACTGGATCTGGGGCGGTTGCGTCCTCATGGCCCTGGGCGGTCTCATGGCCATGCTCGACCGCCGTTACCGCGTCAAAGCCCGGAGCGCTGCTTCTCTCCCCGCCGGAGCACAGAACGCATGAACCGCTATACCTGGATCCTCGCTGCCTTCGTCGCCCTCGTGGTGCTGCTGGCGGTCGGCCTCGGCCTCAATCCCCGGGACGTGCCGTCCCCCCTGGTGGGCAAGCCGGCACCGACCTTTGCCCTGCCCGTCCTCGCCCAGCCGGAGCAGTCCTTCGGCCCCAAGGACATGCAGGGCAAGGTGTGGCTGCTGAACGTCTGGTCCTCCTGGTGCGTCTCCTGCCGCCAGGAGCATCCGGTGCTGGTGGAATTCTCAAAGCGCGCCAGCGTGCCCCTGGTCGGCCTCAACTACAAGGAAGTCCGAGGCGACGGCGAATTCGACATGAGCAAGGTGGCGCCCGCCGAGGAAAAAAAGCTGGCCCTCGAGCGGGCCAGCCGCTGGCTCTCCCAGCACGGCGACCCCTACACCCTGTCGGTCCTCGACCTCGATGGCCGTGTCGGCATCGATTACGGCGTCTACGGGGTTCCCGAAACCTACGTCATCGACAAGGCCGGCATCATCCGCATGAAGCACACCGGTCCCATCACGCCGGACATCCTCTCTGGCAAGATCCTGCCCCTCGTCGGAGAATTATCGAAGTGAAGTGCCGCGCCCTCGTTCTTGCCCTCGCCATCGCCGCACTGACCCCACTGGCGACCGCCAACGAAGCAGCGCCCCTGGCCGCCGACCCGGTGGCGGAAAAGCGCCTGATCAAGCTCTCCGAAGAACTGCGCTGCCTGGTCTGCCAGAACCAGAACATCGCCGACTCCAACGCCGAACTGGCCCAGGATCTGCGCCGGGAAATCCGCGGCATGATCGCTGCCGGCAAGTCGGACAAGGAAATCATCGACTTCATGGTCGTCCGCTACGGCGATTTCGTCCTCTACCGGCCACCGGTCAAGGCCACCACCCTCCTGCTCTGGGCCGGCCCACTGCTCCTCATGCTGGCCGGCCTCGTCGCCCTCGTCCGTTATCTGCGCCAGCGCGACCGGCGGGTGACCGACGACGCCCCCCTCAGCGCCGAAGAGGCGCAACGCGCCGCAGCGCTCCTCAACGAATCCCGCAATCCATGACCCTCTTCGCCGTTTTCGCGACGCTGCTCATCGTCGTCGTCGCCGCTTTTTTGTTGCCCCCCCTGTGGTTCGGACGGCGGGCCGCCGTCGCCACCGACCGCCGTGCGGCCAACCTCGCCATTTTCCGGGATCAGCTTGCCGAACTCGAAAAGGAAAAGGCCGAGGGCACCCTGGCCGAAGCCGATTTCGAGCAGGCCCAGCGGGAACTGCAACACCGCCTGCTCCGAGAGGTCGAAGGGGCCGCCGACGCTGCCCCGTCGCCGGCCCGGGAGGGGAGCCGCCGGACGGCCCTGGCGCTCCTTCTGCTGATTCCCCTCGCCGCCCTCGGCGTCTACCGGCTGCTCGGTACGCCGGCCGCCCTCGACCCCCAGGCCCGCAGCGCCCGGCCTGCCGTGACGCCCCAGCAGATCGAGGCCATGGTCACACAACTGGCGGAGCGCCTCAAGGCCAATCCCGACGACCCCAAGGGCTGGGTCATGCTGGGCCGCTCCTACAAGGCGATGGGTCGGCTGGCAGAGGCCGCGGAGGCCTACGGCAAGGGCGAGAGCCTGGTACGGGAAAACGCCGGATTGCTGGTGGAGTACGCCGAGGCCCTGGCCATGTCCGGCCAGACCGGATTCACCGGCAAACCACGGGAACTGGTCGCCGCCGCCCTCAAGCTGGAACCCGAGAACGGTCACGCGCTGCTGCTCGCCGGAGCCGCGGCCATGCAGGCCGGCGACCGGGCCGAGGCTCTAAGCCACTGGGAAAAGCTGCTGCCCATGGTCGAGCCGGGTTCAGAAATGGAGGCGATGCTCAAGAAAGGCGTTGAAAAACTGCGCCAGAGCGGCAGCGCCCCCGTCAAGAAACCCGCTTCGTAGAGACCCGACACGGCGCCGCGAGGTCGGCGACCTTACAGAAGCAAAACGGGGGACGCCAGCGTCCCCCGTTTTGCTTCTGGCCCTGGCGTTCTAGCCGCCGAAGCGGTAGCGCACCCCGAGCCAGCCAGCCCGCGGCGCGCCCGGGGCGACGAAAGTCTCGCTGCGCCAGTCGGCCGGATCGGCCTGGAAAGCGCCATTGGTGAAGGGGTTCGCCGCAAGGATTCCGCCGGTGGCGTAGTGCTTGTCGAAGAGATTGGTGAGCTTGGCGAACAACTGCCAGCCGGCCCCCAGGTCGGCATCGGCGTTGAGGTTCACGATGGCGTAGCCGGGAATCTTGCCCGGGCCTTCATAGTCCTCGCCACCGAAGCTGCCGGCGCGATGCCGGTTGTTTTCGTTGCCGCGCACGTACTGGCTGCTGAAGGCCTGGAGGTCTCCCCCCACGCGCAGCCAGTCCAGGGCCTTCCAGGAAAGTCCGAATTTCAGGCTATGGGCCGGCAGACCCGGAATGCGGTCGCCGGACTTGACGCGGATTTCATCGCTCGCACAGAGGGCCGAAGACCCGGCAGAACTGTTGTTCTCCGCCAGGACGCAGGCGCCGGAACGGAAGGTGGCGTGCAGATAGCTGTAGCTCGTGCTCCAGTCGAAGCGGCGATAGCGCCCGCTGGCCGCCAGTTCGATCCCCTGGCGAAGGGTCTCGCCGAAGTTGTCGAAGTAACCGGCGCTGGTGGAGGTTCCCACGAAGAGGATGTCGTCCTTGTTCAGGGTGCGGAACACGCTGGCGTTCCAGCGGACGTCCCCTGTCATCTTGCCGCGCACGCCGGCTTCCAGGGTGCGGGAGACCACCTGCTTGAGGAAGGGGTCGGCAGCCATGGCGTTGGGCAGGGAGCAGGGGTTGGCTGGGTCGGCGCAACCCAGTTCGATGGGCGTGGGAACCCGGGTTCCCTGATTGGCCCCCAGGTAGACGTTGAGGCTGGGCAGCGCCTGCCAGGTGAGGCCGAGGGCCGGATTGAGCTTCCTGTAGCTGTGATCGCCGTCCAGGTTGGGCGGGAAGGGATTGAGCTGATCCTTGGTGGTGACGCGGCTCAGGTTGTAGCGGGCGGCGGCGCTCAGGTGCAGGACCGGAGTGAGGGCGTAGGTATCGGTGATGAAGACGCTGCTGGTGCGGGTGGTACCACGCAGCTTGTTTTCGAGCTCCGCGTCTTCCAGGTCGCTGACACCCCGGCCGGCGTCGATCATGCCCGCCTCTGCCGTCTGCCGGAAGCCTACCCGAGCCTGGTCATGGGAGGCGCCCACCGCCAGGGTGTGCCGCTCGTCGACCAGGTTCCACTGCAGGGAGGCGCCGCTGCCCTTCTGGACGGTGCGGGTGCGGTTGTGGACGCCGGTTTCGGCGACCAGGGGGAAGTTTTCCTCGTACTCGTCATTGACGTCCCCGTTCAGGGTGCGGGTCCGGGTCTGGCGGTGGTAGAGACTGCCCGACAGGTTGCTGGCGTCGCCCAGCCACCACTTGCCGCTCAGGGCGAGCTGGGTCATGTCGTTCCGCGTGTTGTCAGGAAAGGTGAAGATCTGGTCGCGGCGCTCGCGCAGCATGGATTGGGGCAGAACGCCGTTGCCGATGAGATCGGAGCGGCCGTGGGTCAGGGAAAGATCCGCCTCCAGGCGTTCGCCGCGATGGGAAAGCTTGCCGAAGAACTGCTTCACTTCCGAAGGCGAATGATCCCGCCAGCCATCCTCGTCGAACCAGTCGGCGGCGACGAACCAACCCAGGGTTCCGCGACTGCCGCCGTAGGAAACCTCCAGGTTGCGACGACCGAAGCTGCCGGCAGAAATCTCCACTTCCCCCCCGGCGTCGTCGAAGCCGTTCTTGGTGCGCAGGGAAAGGGCGCCCCCCAGGGTGTTGAGCCCGAAGAGCGGGTTCGACCCGGGCATCAGGTCCATGGAGGCGACCGCCGACTTGGGAATGAGATCCCAATTCACCGTATCGCCGAAGGCTTCGTTGGCCCGCACGCCGTCCAGATAGACCGAGAGTCCCTGGGCTGCGCCGAGGAGCGGAGAGGCCGTGAAGCCGCGGTAGTTGAGGTCGGCCTGGTAGGGATTGCCCTGGATTTCATTGACATTGACGCTGGGCAACTGACGCGCCATGAACTCCGGCAGGTTCTGCGCTTCCTTTTCCCGCAGCTCGCGTGCCCGCGTCGTCTGGACGTTGGCGGGCACCTGCTCGCGGGCGACGCCAAGTCCCGATAGAGGCGTCGTTCCCACCACTTCGACGGTGGGCAGGGTGACGCTGGTCTGGGCGGTGGCGGCGGAAAAGGTGCTAGCCAGGGCAAGGCTGAGGAGACTTCGGGTCAGGATTGGTTCGTGCATGGCTTGAGGGTGACGGGGCGGCGAAAGCCGCCGGTTGATCGATCAGGGCTGATCGAGGCTGCCGACCGCCTTGGGGTAGGTGACGACGCCCCAGGGAGTGCCGGGACTGGCGATACGCCGGGTCACTTCGAGCTTCTCGCTGTCGATGACCAGGATTTCATCCGATTTGCCGCAGGCCAGGAGAATCTCGCGGTCATCGGGCGTGAAACTGAAATGCCAGCAGCGCTTACCCACCGGAATGTCCTTGATCTTCTCCAGGGTATCGGCGGCGAAGACCTGTAGCGCGCTGTCGCGTGAGGCGGCGACGAAGAGCCGGCTGCCACTGCGATCGTAGGCGACTCCGTAGGGGGTCTTTCCGGTGGCAACGGCCTTCACCGGCTTGAAGGCGGCGTCGAGCAGGAGGAGCTTGTCGCCGAACTCCAGGGTCACCGCGTAATGCTTGCCGTCGGGAGAGCGCTTGATGCCGCGGGGCCGGTTGCCGTATTCACCGGTGGCTAGGGTCTTCAGCAGGCGTCCGCTCTTGAGGTCGTAGACGGTGATGGTGTTGTCTGCCTCGTTGGTGACCGCCATGCGGCGCCCGTCGGCGGAAAATTCGACGCCCTCGGTCTCCGGGCCGCTGACGATTTCGCGGACCTTCTTGCCGCGCTTGAGATCGATGATGGCGATGCGCGCTGGAATGTCGTCGTCGCCGTCATCGTCCTTGGCCGCCTCGCCGGGCTTGGGCGGCGGCCCACCTTTGGCGCCCGGCTCGTAGGTCACGAAGACGCGATCACCCAGAACTCGTACGAACTCCGGGTTCTTGCCGATCTTGACGTGACGAACCGCTTTGCCTCCCGTCAGGTCCACCACGGAAAGATTGCCGTCGTCCTTGTTGGCGGTCACCAGGGTCTTGCCGTCGGCGGTGATGCCGATGCCCCGCGGGCCACGGGCGCCGATGTCGAGACTGCGGAGGGTTTCGCCGCTGGCCACATCGATGACGCTCACGCCGCCATCCTGGTTGGAAACATAGGCAAGGCCGCGCTCACCGGCCTGGGCACCGGACAGCAGACTGGCGGCGACGGCGATCGCCACCAGCGAGGATCGAAAGGACAACATGAAAACCTCCTGACTGAGTCGGCAGTCCCTTGGGAAGCGCCGGAATGACAGAATCCGGCCGAGGGAGCGAGGTGCCCCGGCCGATGCACACCACCACCCCGCGTATTGGCCGCGGGGCAGAGGCGCGTATTGTGATTCCAATTCGTTCGCTCGGGGCGTTTCCGATTCGCAAGCGGGTGGGATTCTTTCAGAATCGGTGACATCCCGTCCCGGGAAATCTTCCCGGAGTATTCGCCGGCTTCACGTCGACACCGGTCAACGAAAAAGGGGAATCCGTCGGATTCCCCCGCGAGCCCGCGAAGCCACGCGCTCAGTTCTTCTTCTTGGACTTCGCGGCTGGTTTGGCTTCGGCGATGTCGCCCTTGAACTCGTTATCCACGAGAGGCGGCGCATCCACCTGGGGAACGTGGCACTGGACACAGTTGTGACGGCGGGCGGAGGCCTCTTCGAGCTTCTTGCCATCCTTGTCGAGGAAGTGGCTGTCCCCAATCTTGGGCGCTTTCTTCTTCTTGTAGACGTCGGCCCCATGGCAGGAGAGGCATTGGTTCTCTTCCAGCGTAATCTCGTCGAAATTCTCGACGGCATGGGGGATGACAGGCGGCTGATCCTTGAAGGTGCGCGCCACTTTCTGCTGACCGCCGGGCTTGCCGCCCAGGTACTGCTTCGTCTCTGGCGCCTGGTCAGGGGAGGCCACGTCCGAGCCACGCATGGGCTTGGGCGCCTCCTGGGCAAAGGTCTGCGGAGCGAGTGCCCAGCAGGCGGCGGTCGCCAGGATGGCAAGTGTCGTCTTCAGTGTAAGTTTCATGATGGGCGCTCCTCCTTAAAAGTCGTCAGTTCATTGGGCAGATGTCGGCACACCTGCCGAAAGGGCTGGGGTGGGCGACGTCGAATTGGCAAAACGCGAACCGAGGCGGAAGACGTCCTTGGAGCAGACGTCGATGCAGCGGCCGCAATTGGTACAGTCGGTGGCCAGGATCACCGGGCTGCCGTCCCCCTTGAGGGCGGGGCGGATGACCTGGGGTTCAGGGCAGACTTCGAAACAATCCATACAGTCGTTGCAGGCTGCACGGCGTGGGGCGCTCACCCGCACGAGGCTCCAACGGCCAAGGAGGCCGTAGAAGGCGCCAACCGGGCAGAGGTGGCCGCACCAGCCGCGGCTCATGACGAAGACGTCGAAGAGGACGATGGCGAGCACGATGCTCCAGGCGGCGCCCAAGCCGAAAATGAGGCCGCGGTGCAGCATCGAGACGGGATTGACGAGTTCCCACAGCACCACGCCGGTGGCGGCGGAGCCGACCGCGGTCATGGCCAGGATCCAAAGTCGCGATTCGCGCGCCAAGTGAATGCTGCCCTTCAAGCCCAGGCGCCGGCGCAGCCAGGCGGCGGCGTCGGTGAGGACATTGACTGGGCACACCCAGCTGCAATAGAGGCGGCCGCCGAAGAGGGCGTAGAAGACGACCACGATGGCGACCCCGATGAGGGCGAGCTTCTCGGGCAGGTGCCCGGTCAGCAGCGATTGGGCGAGGACGTAGGGATCGGCAAGCGGGAGCACGCCGAGGGTCAGACTGTAGTTGAGATTGCCCTTGACGATCCACAGGCCGGCCACGGGGCCGAGGAGAAAGAGGGCCAGAATGCCAATTTGCGACAGCCGGCGCAGGATCAGCCACTTGTGGGCGGCGAGCCAGCCCTTGGCGGCGACCGCTTCGGCGCCGGTGCGATGGCTTGCCGGCGCGCTCATGGCTTGCCTCCCAGACCCGGCGGGGCGCTGGGCACCGGCCCGGCAACGCTGCTCGGCATGCCCGGGGGAGCCGACGGAACGGCGACGCCACCGCCGGCCGGATCGTAGTGATTGGGCAGGGTGACGCCTTCCGGCAGACGATCGGGCAGATCGACCACGCTCTTTTCATCGATCAGGGCATGACCGGCCTTCTGCTTCTCTTCCCAGCCCAGGCGGTAGTGCTCGCCCAGGGCGCCCTTGGCCAGCTTGGCGGGCAGGACCCGGATGGCGGCCTCTTGCAGCACGCAGGCTTTCTCGCACTTGCCGCAGCCGGTGCAGTGCTCGGAATGCACCGTCGGCAGGAACATGGTGTGGCGTCCGGTGCGGACATTGGGCACCAGCTCCAGGGTGATGGCCTGGTCGATCACCGGGCATACCCGGTAACAGACGTCGCAGCGCAGGCCGAGGAAGTTGAGGCAGGTCTCGTGGTCGATGAGGACGGCCAGGCCCATCTTCGCCTTGTTGATGTCGGTGAGCCCGTGGTCCAGGGCGCCGGTGGGGCAGGCCTTGACGCAGGGGATGTCGTCGCACATCTCGCAGGGTACCTGGCGGGCGGTGAAGTAAGGCGTGCCGGTGGCCACCGGCGCTTCGGGCAGGGCGAGACTCAGGGTCTGGTAGGGGCAATCCCGCACGCACAGGCCGCAGCGGATGCAGGCCCCGAGGAAATCCCCTTCCGGCCCGGCGCCCGGCGGGCGTAGGGCCAGCGCCGGCAGGGCCTTGCTCTGCTTGGCGTAGAGCCCGAGGCCCAGACCCAGCAGGCCGACGCCGCAGGCCATCTTGGCGCTGTCGGCGAGGAACTGCCGGCGGGGAGAGGAAGAAGGAGGTTTCGACATTCCGGTCAGCCGCCGGGTGGGGCCGTAGCCCCACCCTTGTCACGGCACTCCCTGATTGCCTTGTTCCGCTATGCCATGTCCTAGGCCTTGACCACCTTGCAGGCGCACTTCTTGAAGTCGGTTTCTTTCGAAATCGGGCAAGTGGCGTCCAGGGTCAGCTTGTTGACCAGGCGGCTCTCGTCGAAGAAGGGGATGAACACCAGGCCCACCGGCGGCTTGTTGCGGCCCTTGGTCTCCACCCGCAACTGGATTTCGCCGCGGCGGGTACTCACCTTGACCACGTCGTTGCGCGCCAGGCCACGCTTCTTGGCGTCGTCCGGATGCATGTAGATCACCGCGTCGGGCACCGCCTTGTAGAGCTCGGGCACGCGCCGCGTCATGGAGCCGGTGTGCCAATGCTCCAGCACGCGGCCGGTGCACAGCCAGAGGTCGTAGTCGTTGTCCGGCATTTCCGCTGCAGGTTGATAGGGCAGGGCGAAAACGACCGCCTTTCCGTCCGGATGACCGTAGAAGCGCACGCCTTCGCCCTTGGGCACGTAGGAATCGTAGCCTTCGCGGAATCGCCACAGGGTTTCCTTGCCGTCCACCACGGGCCAGCGCAGGCCCCGTGCCTTGTGATAGACCTCGAAGGGAGCCAGGTCGTGGGCCTTGCCGCGGCCGAAGGTCGCGTATTCCTCGAACAGACCCTTCTGCAGGTAGAAGCCCAGCGCTTGGGATTCGTCGTTCATGTAGCCCTTGATGCCGTGCTCGTTGGCCGTCTTCACGTCCTCAAGACCAAATTTGTTGACCTGGCCGTTGGCGTAGAGCACGTCGTAGAGGGTCTTTCCCTTGTACTCCGGCATCTTGTCGAGGAGTTCCACAGGCCACACTTCTTCCATTTTGAAGCGTTTGGCAAATTCCACGTACTGCCAGAGGTCGGACTTGCACTCGCCCGGCGCCTTCACCTGCTGGCGCCAGAACTGGCCGCGGCGCTCGGCATTGCCGTAGGCGCCTTCCTTCTCCATCCACATGGCGGAGGGCAGGATGAGATCGGCAGACATGGCGGACACCGTCGGATAGACGTCGGAGTGGACCACAAAGGCCTTGGGATTGCGCCAGCCCGGATAGATTTCCTCATTGACGTTCGGCCCGGCCTGCATGTTGTTGGTGGTGGTGGACCAGAAGAAGCCCACCTTGCCGTCCTTCAGCGCCCGGGACTGAGCCACGGCGTGCAGGCCGATCCAGTCGGGCAGGGTACCCGCAGGCAGTTTCCAGATCTTTTCGGAAATTTCGCGATGCTTGGGGTTCATGACCACCATGTCGGCCGGCAAGCGGTGGGCGAAGGTGCCCACCTCGCGGGCAGTGCCGCAGGCCGAGGGCTGGCCGGTCAGCGAGAAGGGGCCGTTGCCCGGTTCGGAAATCTTGCCCACTAGGAGGTGGACGTTGTAGATCATGTTGTTTACCCAGGTGCCGCGGGTGTGCTGGTTGAAGCCCATGGTCCAGTAGGAGCAGACCTTGGTCTTGGGGTCGGCGTAGGCTTTGGCCAGGGCCTCCAGGTTCTCCTTGGGCACGCCGGAAATCTCGTGGGCCTTGTCCAGGGTGTATTCGGCGACGAAGGCCTTGAACTCGTCGAAGGTCATCGGCGCGGAATTGTTCGGATTGCCCTTGGGCTTGCCGTCTTCGCCCGGGTAGCCATTGTTCATCGCCACCTTTTCCAGCGGGTGGTTGGGGCGCAGACCGTAGCCGATGTCGGTGACGCCCTTGGCAAACTTGACGTGCTTGTCCACGAAAGCCTGATTGACCGCCCCACTCTGGATGATGTGGTTGCAGATGTAGTTGAGGATGGCAAGATCCGACTGGGGCTTGAAGATGAGCGTGTTGTCGGCGAGTTCGCAGGAACGGTGATTGAAGGTGGAGAGCACGTGGATCTTGACCTGCTTGGCCGTCAGGCGGCGGTCGGTGATGCGCGACCACAGGATGGGGTGCATCTCGGCCATGTTGGAGCCCCACAGCACGAAGGCGTCGGCGTGCTCCATGTCGTCGTAGCAGCCCATGGGCTCGTCGATGCCGAAGGTGCGCATGAAGCCGGCGACGGCGGACGCCATGCAGTGGCGGGCATTGGGGTCGATGTTGTTGGAACGGAAGCCGGCCTTGAAAAGCTTCGCCGCGGCGTAGCCTTCCCACACCGTCCACTGGCCGGAGCCGAACATGGCGACGTTCCTGGGGCCGCCTTCCTTCAGCGCCGCCTTGCACTTCTCTTCCATGATGTCGAAGGCCTGTTTCCAGGAAATGGGCTTGAAGTCGCCGTTCTTGTCGAACTTGCCATCCTTCATGCGCAAGAGCGGCTGGGTCAGGCGGTCCTTGCCGTACATGATCTTGGAAAGGAAGTAGCCTTTGATGCAGTTGAGGCCCCGGTTCACGGGTGCATCCGGATCGCCCTGGGTGGCCACCACGCGGCCGTCCTTGACGCCCACCAGCACGCCGCAGCCGGTGCCGCAGTAGCGGCAGACGCCCTTGTCCCAGCGCACGCCGTCGTCCTTGCCCTTCTGCTCGGCCAACACCGCGCCGGGCAGGCCAATGCCCGCCACCGTCGCAGCTGCCGCTACGGCATTGCTCTTGATGAAATCACGCCGGGTCAGTTTCATGTCAGTCATCTCAGGCCTCCTCGTCTGGATCAGTTTCATACTGGTGATACACCATGGCCGCCGAGAGAACGTCCGGCAGCTGGTGGATGGTTTCGAACAATTGGACTGTAGCCTGGTCAGATTCGGTCTCCAGGGTCACGATCAAGCGGCCGTCTGCGGCAACGGCATGAATCTGAACCCCTGGCATGGCCGTCAGCGCGGCCTTGAGCGCGTCACCGGCAGCCGGGTGGGCGGCGACGATGAGACTGGAGATATGGGCAGGAGAGGAAAGGGTGGCAGAAGCGCCAGCGGGGGTCCGGGCGATCATGGGCTACTCGTCGGTTTGCGGTGCGACGACTTTAGCCCCACGCTAAACAGGGTGTTTTTAACCCAAGTCAAATGCCGGAAAAGTCAATCCGCCTTTTGGGCAAACGTTGACCAGGATCAAACCGAACGGGCTAGCCCATTCGGGGCAGGACAGCAAGTGCGTTGGCTGACGTGGCGGCGGCCACTTCGGCGAGCGTCATGCCCCGCAAGGCAGCAAATTCCCCGGCAATTCGGGCGAGTTCGGCCGGAGCATTGCGGCCCCGTGCGAGCCAGGCAGGGGGAATGTCCGGGGCATCGGTTTCGAGAACCAGGCTGGTGAGGGGCAGACTCGCCGCGAGGGCGCGGATGCGGGACGAACCGGAATAGGTCAATGAACCACCAAAGCCCAACTTGAATCCCAGGCCGATCAATTGATCGGCCTGCTGGCGGCTGCCGTTAAAGGCATGAACGATACCGCCCGGGACGCTCTGCCGACGCAGGTGCTTGAGAACGAGATCCACAGCACGGCGCGCGTGGATGATGACGGGCAGGTCGAACTCCCGCGCGACCCTCAACTGCTCGGCGAAAAACCATTCCTGCCTCGCCATATCCAGGCCGGGATGGTGGCCGTCGAGACCGATCTCGCCGACCGCAACCGCCCTTTCACGGCGCAACCAGTCCCGCAGGACGTCCAGATCGCCGTTCTGGGCTTCGGTGACGTAGAGGGGATGAATGCCGTAGGCCGCGCGCGCTTCCGGACAGGCAACGCAGCAATCACGCAGCCGAGGGAAATCGATGACGGCAACCCCGGGCACCACGAGACGCCCGACCCCGGCTTCGCGCGCGGCTGCCGCGACGGCTTCGCGGTCAGCATCGAACTCGCGGGCATCCAGGTGGCAGTGGGTATCGATCAGCATTCGAGAAAGGGGAAATCGGGGCGCGGTCGGCGCCCGGCGACGAGATCGGCAAGTGCCGCCGCTGAGCCGCAAGCCAGCGTCCAGCCGAGGGTACCGTGGCCGCTGTTGAGCCACAGATTGGGGTAACGCGTGCGACCAATGAGCGGACGATTGGAGGGCGTGGCGGGCCGCAGGCCGCACCAGAATTCCGCCGGGCCCGCAGTGCGAAGTGCAGGGAAAAGCGCGCGCGTCCGCTCCAGCAGTGCCTGGCAGCGAACCTCGTTATGGGAAAGATCGTAACCGGCGAATTCCGCAGTTCCCGCGATGCGCAGCCTTTCCCCAAGGCGAGAGAAAACGATCTTGCGGCCATCATCCGTCAAACTGACGCTGGGAGCACCGCTTGAGGCGGCGAGCGGCAAAGTGGCCGAATATCCCTTGGCGGGGACGATGGGAAGGCGAATGCCGAGGGGACGCAGCAACAGGGGCGAGTAGCTCCCGAGGGCGAGGACATAGGCGTCCGCCGTCAACAATTCGTCACCCGCTTGGCCGCAGGAAACCAGGACCCCGGCGACGCGACCACCTGATTGGGCGAGGCGCTCGACGGTTGTCCCGTAACGAAACTCGACGCCTTCAGCGGCAGCCCGTTCTGCAAGGGCGCGGGTAAACCGGTGGGCGTCGCCGGATTCATCGCTCGCCGTGTAATCCCCGCCTACCAGTAGCGGGCGCGCAGCGGCCAGCGCCGGCTCGATGTCGATACAGCGCTCGCCCGTCACGGTCTCGCGATCGAGGCCCAGGCTCTGCATGAAGCCGGCCGCCTCGGTGGCCACAGCAAATTGCTCCCGATCGGTATAGATGTGCAGGATGCCGTTGCGCAGGTGATCGCATTCCAGACCGAGTTCGGCCCTGAGTTCGCCAAGTCGCGACCGGCTGTCAAGCCCGAGAGCCACGAGGGCGCGGATGTTGTCCCGCGTCCTCCATGGTAGGCAGTTGATCAGGAACGCGAACCCCCATCGCAGCAGGGCGGCGTCCAGGCGCCAGCGCACAAGCAGGGGCGCATCCTCACGCCCGATCCAGGCGGCGATTTGCCTCAATGCATGAGGATTGGCCCAGGGTTCCGCGTGGGAAACCGAAATCTGGCCCCCGTTGGCAAAGCTGGTTTCCCGGCCGGCTGCTGGCTGACGATCGACCACCGTGACGCGGTGCCCGTCGCGAGCCAGATACCAGGCGCTCGTGGTGCCGACGACGCCGGCCCCCAGCACCAGAATGTTCATCCACGCCCCCCGCCGGACGAGATGGTCCGGCGCAAGTTCCAGGGTCGCATCACTCGCCGACTCCCCGATCACGGGAAATCCGACTCACCTCCGGAATGTGGCGCAAGCCCCGCAGAACCTGGGCCAGGTGAGCGCGATTGCCTACCTGGATGGTGAACCCGAGGACCGTGAAAAGACGCTCGGGACTCGCGTCCATCGAGACGTCCTCGATGTTCGACCCGGCTTCGGCAATGGCCGCGGCCACCTGGGCAAGGACGCCGCGAGTGTTCTTGACCTCGACGCGAATGCGAACATCGAAAAGGGCCCCCTCTTCCGGCTCCCACTCCACGTCGATCCACTTCTGGGGCTCACTGGTCCGCGAATGGCGGATGACGGGGCAGTCATGGGTATGAACCACGAGGCCATGGCCCTTGCGGATCGAGCCGATGATGGGATCGCCGGGAATCGGCTGACAGCAGCGAGCGAGCTGGATGGCCATGCCCTCCGTTCCGCGGATGGTCAGCGCGGCGCCGGCCTCGGCGGCCGGCGCGTCGTCGCGGGCCAGAAGGCGCCGCGCGACGACTGAAGGCAGCCGCTTGCCCAGGCCGATGTCGGTAAAGACCTCGCCGCGGGTCTTGTTGCCGTTGTTCTTCAACAACTGCTCCCAGGCCACCTCGGGAACCATGGAAGCAACGACTCCGAGGGCCATCAGCTCCTGGTTGAGGAGGCGCTCACCCAGGGAGGCCGACTCCTCGTTCTGGATGGTGCGCAGGAAATGACGAATCTTGCTGCGCGCGCGCCCCGTCTTGATATAGGTCAGCCACGCCGGATTGGGGCTGGCGTGGGGCGCGGTGAGGATTTCGACGAGGTCGCCATTCTTCAGTTCGGTGCGCAGCGGCGCGAGTTCATGGTTGATGCGGGCAGCGGTACAGTGGTTACCGACGTCGGTATGGACGGCATAGGCAAAATCGACCACCGTCGCACCACGCGGCAGTGCGAGAATTTTTCCCTTGGGCGTGAAGACGTACACCTCGTCCGGAAAGAGGTCGATCTTGACGTTTTCGAAGAACTCCGAGGAGTCGCCGCTCTGCATCTCCAGCAGGGATTGCAACCACTTGTGGGTCTTGATCTGAAGTTCGGCGCCGCTCTGCTCGGTATCCTTATACAACCAGTGGGCGGCGATGCCCTCCTGCGCGACGTGGTGCATGGCCTCGGTGCGAATCTGGACTTCCACCGGCGTCCCGTAGGGGCCGATGAGCGTGGTATGCAGGGACTGGTAGCCATTAGCCTTGGGGATGGCGATGTAGTCCTTGAATTTGCCGGGGACCGGCTTGTAGAGGGCATGCAGGGCGCCGAGCGCAAGGTAGCAGGCGGGAACGCTGCCCACCACGACCCGGAAGCCATAGATATCGAGAACCTGAGAGAAGGACAATTGCTTTTCCTTCATCTTGCGGTAGATCGAATAGAGAGACTTCTCGCGACCGAAGACGTCCGCACCGATGGAAGCGGCCTCCAGCTTGCCGTTGATCCCTTCGGTGATCTTGGTCAGCAACTCCCGCCGATTGCCGCGCGCGGCACGCACCGCCTTTCCGAGGATTTCCGCCCGGTGGGGATGAAGAAGGCGAAAACAGGTGTCCTGAAATTCGCGATAGAGCTTGTTCAGACCGAGGCGCAGCGCGATGGGCGCATAGATTTCCAGAGTCTCGATGGCGATACGGCGTCGCTTGTCGGGTCGCACCGCCGCCATGGTCGCGAGGTTGTGCTGGCGGTCCGCGAGCTTGATGAGCACCACCCGCAGATCGCGGGCCATCGCCATGAGCATCTTGCGGAAGTTTTCCGCCTGCGCCTCGTGGTAGGTCGCGAACTCCATCTTGTCGAGCTTGGAGAGGCCATCGACCAGATCCGCCACTTCGCGGCCGAAGCGTTCGCTCAGATCCCGCTTGGTGGCGCCGGTGTCTTCGAGGACATCATGGAGAAGTGCGGCCATGATCGCCTCGGTATCCATGCGCCACTCGACCACCGCCCCGGCAACGGCCAGGGGATGGGTGATGTAGGGTTCGCCGGAAAGCCGCTTCTGGCTGGCGTGGGCACGCGCTGAATACACGTAAGCCGCGCGAACGCGGTCTACGTCTGCGGGTGGAAGGTACGCGAGGCTGTCGATGAAGACCCGGAAACCCGGATCTTCAAGCGCTGGCGGTGACGGCGGCGGGGAAGGATCCATCGCAGGGCACCGCCTTCACCGTCACGCCTGTCCGCGGTTCAGAACTTCCAGGCCGAACTTGCCAAGGGCAAGTTCCCTGAGCGCGATGACTGTGGGTTTGTCCTTCTCCCCATCCACCAACGGCGTGGCACCGTTGGCAAGTTGGCGGGCGCGATAGGTCGCCGCCAGGGTCATCTGGAAGCGGTTGGGGATTTTTTTCAAGCAATCGTCGACGGTAATGCGAGCCATGGAAAACCTCGGGTTACAACAGGTGGTCTAGTAGGGCAGCGTGGCGACTCCGCTGCACCGCAAAACGCAGCCGGGAGGCCCGGACCACCAGGAGCATTTCCTCGGCAGCCCGCTGCAACTCTTTGTTAATGATAACATAGTCGAACTCCCCCACATGCCGCATCTCGGCCTGGGCCGCGGCAAGGCGGCGCGCGACGACCTCGGCACTGTCGGTGCCCCGTCCGCGCAGGCGGCGCTCCAATTCATCCAGCGAGGGGGGAAGTACGAAAATTCCAACCGCCTCCGGGAAGAAGCTGCGCACTTGCTGCGCTCCCTGCCAGTCGATCTCCAGCAAGACATCGCGACCAGCCGCCAGCTCGCCTTCGATCCAGATTCTGGACGTGCCGTAATGGTTGCCGTGCACCTCGGCCCACTCGAGGAATTCCCCTCGCCCGACCATGGCCTCGAATTCCTGCCTGGTGACAAAGCGGTAATCACGCCCGTCAACTTCACCCGGGCGCGGGGCCCGTGTCGTGTAGGAGACCGAAAGGTGCACCGATGGCTCGGCCTGGAGCAACAGCCGCACCAGGGTGGTCTTGCCGGCCCCCGAGGGAGCCGCGACGACGTAGAGATTTCCGACGGCGGTCATTCCAGGTTCTGGATCTGTTCCCGCATCTGCTCGATGAGCAGTTTCAGTTCCATCGACGCCTGCGAAACTTCGGTTATCGCCGACTTGGAGCCCAGCGTATTGGCTTCCCGGTTGAGTTCCTGCATCAGGAAATCGAGGCGTTTTCCACAGGCCCCACCGGCTTTGAGAACCCGCTCGACTTCGTCAAGATGGGCGACCAGTCGCGACAATTCCTCCGCAACATCGATACGGGTGGCGAATACCGCGACCTCCTGCAGGACACGATCGTCGCTTGAGCTGCCGAGCGCATCGAGCAGACGTTGCCGCAGTTTTTCGGTGAAGAGCGCCTGCGCCTCGGGAATTCGGGGACCGACCGCGGCTACGATCTCCCGCATGCGGGCAACGCGCTCGCGAATCATGGTCGCAAGCTTCTCACCCTCGCGAGCGCGGGTGGCCGCGAATTCGACGAGAACGCCCTCGGCGAGTTCGAGCACGGCAGGAGCCATGGCCGCGAAATCGACCCCCCGCTCCCCGAAGATGCCCGGCCAGCGCAGGATTTCATTGACCGACATCGAGGCGGCGGATGGCATACGCTCCCGCACCCGGCGATCCAGCGCTCCCAGGGCGGCGATCAGTTCGTCATTGATGACCAGGTGCTCGTCACGACGGGCGGCCCCGTTATAGGCGAGGCGGCACTCCAGCTTCCCGCGGGCCAGCCGACTGACGTAGAGTTCCCGCAGGGGAATTTCGACGAAGCGCAGTTCTTCGGCCACCCGGAAATGGAGGTCGAGATAGCGGGAATTGACGCTCTTCAACTCAAGCTGCAGCGTTCCCCCTTCGACATCCCGGGTTCGCACGGCATAGCCGGTCATGCTGTATATCATGGCAATCGGGAATTCTCGGCTTTACAGGTCCGGCGGGAGACCCGAAAATGGGTGGAAAAATGGATCATAACCGGGACCCCGATGGCCCAACAAGCCAACCACGCTCTTCCGAACGGTTTCCAACTCGAGGAATACACCATCGAACGCCAGCTCTCCCTGGGCGGGTTTTCGATCGTCTATCTCGCGCAGGATCTGGAGGGCCGCCAGGTCGCCATCAAGGAATATCTGCCCAACAGCCTTGCGCTGCGCGGCGAGGGCGACATCAAGCCGCAAATTGCCCCCGACCACCAGGCTGCATTCCGGTATGGCATGAAATGTTTCTTCGAGGAAGGTCGCGCCCTGGCGCGACTCTCTCACCCGAACGTGATCCGCGTGCTGAATTTCTTCCGCGCCAACGAGACGGTTTATATGGTCATGGAATATGAGCATGGCCGGACCTTGCAGGAATTCATCCAGAAGCACCAGGGCCATATTTCCGAACGCTTCATGCGCGGGCTCTTCACCCGCATGCTCAATGGCCTGCGGGAAGTCCACTCGAACAAGCTCCTGCATCTCGACCTGAAGCCCTCGAACATCTACATGCGTACGGACAACGCGCCGGTGCTCATCGACTTCGGGGCGGCACGGCAGACACTGGCTTCTGACCAGCCCATGCTCAAACCCATGTACACCCCGGGTTTCGCCTCGCCCGAACACTACGGTTCGCGAAAGGACCTCGGCCCCTGGAGCGACATCTACAGCGTCGGCGCTTCCATGTACGCCTGCCTCGCCGGTTGCGCGCCCCAGGCCGCCGACGACCGGATCAAGAAGGATTCGCTCACTCCGGCCATGGTTCGCTGGGACGGGCAGTATTCCGACAGGCTCCTGGAAATCATCGACTGGTGCCTCAATCTCAATCACCTCTACCGGCCGCAGAGCGTCTTCGCCCTTCAGAAAGCGCTGGTCGAAGAAATTTCTCCGCCCAGCGCGAGAAAGCCGCCCGGTTGGCTCAACCGGGTCGTCGGCAAGATCAAGGGCGTCAAGGGAGCCGCCAAGTCATGAGATTCACGATCTACCAAGAGTCGCGCCAGGGCGGGAGGAGCAATAACGAAGACCGCGTCGCCTATTGCTATTCTCGCGACGCCTTGATGATGGTTGTCGCCGACGGCATGGGCGGCCACTTCTACGGGGAGATCGCGGCTCAGATCGCGGTCCAGACCCTCACCGACAGTTTCCAGCAGGAAGCCCACCCCAACGTCGGCGATCCCTTCCGCTTCCTGCAGAAGAGCATGACCAATGCCCACCACGCGATCCTCGACTATTCTGCCAAGCACCGTCTGAACGACTCGCCGCGCACCACCTGCGTCGCCTGCCTGATTCAGGACAGCCTTGCCTACTGGGCCCATGCCGGCGATTCCCGCCTCTTCCTCATGCGGCGCGGCAAGCTTGCAGCGCAAACCCGCGACCATTCACGGGTGCGCCTGCTGATCGAAGAAGGCGTCATCACCGAAGCGCAGGCCGCGGTGCATCCGGAGCGCAACAAGATTTACAGCTGCCTGGGCGGCAATCAACCCCCCGAAATCGAGTTCTCCCGCAAGGCACCTCTGGAGGACGGCGACATTCTCCTTCTGTGCACCGACGGGCTGTGGGGGGTCGTTTCCGGCGAAGCCATGGCGCAGAAACTGCGCGGCGCGAATCTCCTTCAGGCCGTGCCCACACTCATGGCCGAATCGGAGCAGAAGGGCGGCCCGCAGGGGGACAATCTTTCCCTGGTGGCCGTGCGCTGGGAAGAGACCTACATCGAGCCTTCCGCGAGTTCGGTGTCGACGCAGACCATGGCGATGGGTGAAGTGACCACCCGACTCGACGAGTTCGGCCGCAACCCCAGCGCCAAGACTGATCTCTCCGAGGACGAAATCGAAGACGCCATCGAAGAAATCCGCCTCGCCATCGACAAGTACACGCCCAAGAAGTGAGCTCCATGCGCCCCAGTCAGCGTCAGCCGGACGAGTTGCGTCTCGTCCGCATCCGCCGTAATTACACCCGTCACGCCGAGGGGTCGGTCCTCGTCGAAATGGGAGATACGCAGGTACTCTGCACCGCGAGCATCGAGGAAAGCCTGCCGCCCTTCCTGCGCGGCAAGGGCCAGGGCTGGGTCACGGCAGAGTACGGCATGCTGCCGCGCTCGACCCACACCCGCAGCGCCCGCGAGGCCGCCAAGGGCAAACAGAGCGGGCGCACCCAGGAGATTCAGCGCCTGATCGGGCGAAGTCTGCGGGCTGTGACCGACCTTGCCGCCCTGGGCGAACGCCAGATCACCCTCGACTGCGACGTCCTGCAGGCCGACGGAGGGACCCGTTGCGCCTCCATCACCGGGGCCTGGGTCGCCCTTCACGAGGCCTGCGAGAAGCTGGTGCTCGCCGGAAAGCTCGCGCGGAACCCGGTCAAGGAGCACGTCGCCGCGGTCTCGGTGGGCATCTTTCGGGGCACGCCGGTTCTCGATCTCGATTACCCCGAGGATTCCGACTGCGACACCGACATGAACGTGATCATGACCGGCTCCGGCGGCCTCGTCGAAGTACAGGGCACCGCCGAGGGTGAGCCTTTCAGCCGCGCTCAGATGAACGCCCTCCTCGATCTGGCGGAAGCCGGCATCCGCCGCCTCATCGCGGCGCAGGAAACGGCGTTGGCCTCATGAAGCGGCTGGTGCTGGCGTCCAACAACGCCAAGAAGCTCGCGGAACTCCAACAACTGCTTGCCCCCCTGGGAATCGCCGTCCTGAACCAGGGCGAATTGGGCATTCCGGAAGCCGAAGAGCCCCACTGCAGCTTCGTCGAGAACGCACTGACCAAGGCGCGCCACGCCGCCCGGGCAAGCGGGCTGCCGGCGCTGGCTGACGATTCCGGACTGTGCGTGGACGCCCTGGACGGTGCGCCCGGCGTCATCTCTGCCCGCTACGCCGGTGAGCCGAAGTCCGATGCGCGCAACAACGACAAGCTACTCGCCGAACTCGCGGGCCATCCCGATGCGGCGCAACGCGGCGCCCATTTCGCCTGCGCCCTGGTCCTCGTCCGCCGGTCGGACGACCCGCGGCCCCTGATCGCCGAGGGCGAATGTCACGGCCGCATCCTCTGCGCCCCGCGGGGAGACGGCGGTTTCGGCTACGACCCGCTGTTCTGGCTCCCCGAACTCGGCAAGACCATGGCCGAACTCGACTCCGCCGAGAAGAACCGCATCTCCCATCGCGCCCGGGCCACGGCCATCCTGGTGGAACGTCTCACCCGGACCCCCTGATGGCGCGGGTAATCCCCATCGCCGTGGCGCCGGCGGCCGGCGATGGCGTTCTCGAATTTCGCAGTTCGCCGCCCCTGGCGCTCTACGTCCACGTGCCCTGGTGCGTGCGGAAGTGCCCCTATTGCGACTTCAACTCCCATCAGGCCCGGGGCGAGATTCCCGAGACAGAATACCTGGCGGCCCTGGTGGCCGACGTGGAAAGCGCCCTCCCCCTGATCTGGGGGCGGCCGGTGATCAGCGTCTTCTTCGGCGGAGGAACCCCCAGCCTGCTTAGCCCTGACGGCTTGGACCGACTCCTCACCGATCTGCGCATGCGTCTGCCGCTCCAGCCCGAAGCAGAGATCACCCTTGAAGCCAATCCCGGCACCCTCGAAGCCGGACGCCTCGCCGCCTTTCGCGCCGCCGGAATCAACCGCGTCTCGCTGGGCATCCAGAGTTTCGACGACGACCGCCTGCGGGCACTCGGCCGCATCCACGGAGGCGACGAAGCCCGGGCTGCGGCGGAACTCGCTGCCCGCCACTTCGAGACCTTCAATCTCGACCTGATGTATGGCCTGCCCGGGCAATCAACCGCTGCCGCGCTGGCCGACCTGGAGTGCGCCCTCGCCCTGGCACCGCCCCACCTCTCCTGCTACCAGTTGACCCTGGAGCCCAACACCGCTTTCGCCGCCCAGCCGCCGGCCGACCTTCCCGACGGCGACGTCTGCGCGGACATGCAGGAGGCCATCGAAGACCGGCTCGCCGCGGCGGGGTACGAGCATTACGAGACCTCGGCCTTCGCCCGCGCCCGGCATCGTTGCCGCCACAACCTCAACTACTGGCACTTCGGCGACTACCTGGGTGTCGGCGCCGGCGCCCATTCGAAGCTCACCCTGCACGACCGGATTCTGCGCCAGATGCGCTGGAAACACCCCGAGGCTTATCTGGAGCGCAGCGGTGCCGGCGAGCCAGTTCAGGAAACCCTGGAGGTACGGCCCGCCGATCTGCCCTTCGAGTTCATGATGAACGCCCTGCGCCTGAACGATGGCTTTCCCGGCGAACTCTTCGAAGCCAGGACGGCACAGCCGCTGTCCTCCATCGCTGCACCCCTGCGCCGGGCGGTGGATGCAGGATTGCTCTCCCTCGCCGCGGGCCGCGTCCAGCCCACACCCCTGGGTCGGCGCTTTCTCAACCGCCTTCTGCACCTCTTCCTGGCGGAAGCCCGGTGACGTCCAGCAGCCGAGCGGGCACGCCATTCACGGCCCGAGGATGGTCAGCGATCACGCCCCTTTCCCCATCGGCCGCACCCGCCGGCGCCTACTCCCGATAGCGAGCCTTGCCCCAGGCGAAGCCCGAGCCGGAAGCGATCCAGTCATCCACGGAGCGCTCCCCCAGGTTGAACATGCGCCGCTGAAGAATGAGCCGGCGATCATTGACACCGGCGGGCGGACCCATATTGCTGCGGCGGCGATCGTGGCCGCTACGACGTTCACTATCTGTCTGCATGGCTTTTCCCAAGGCATTGGGGCAAGGACGCCCCCGGGCGGAATGAAGCACGCCTGCACTCGGTCCGGCGCAGCAAGCTTCGGTAATATCTGGATTTTACGAAGCGCTGCAACGGGAGTAAAGCCAGGAAATTTTCCGCAGCATGACGCACTGGGGCAAGGGCGCCACTCCGTTTCGGCAGTGACCGAGCCTCACCCCGCGATGCTCAAGGGCAGCGGTCGGAAGCGAAATCCGCCTGGAAACGAACGGGCCGAGCAGCAGATGTCTTCGCAGCCTCTCGCTTGGCTGCGCGCGTCCGACGACGCGTCAGCGCTTGGCCAACACGCGACTCCATAGCGAGCATTCCAGGTTCTTCACCAATTTTCAGCACGGGGTGTCGCCGGCGACGTAAAACCAGCGGCCCGATTCCCGCACGAAACGGCTGCTTTCGTGGAGTCGCTGCCCGCGCCCCGCCACCCGGTAACGGGCGACGAACTCGACGTTGGCGCGGTCGGCGTCCTCGACAAGGTGCCGTCTAACTTCCAGCCCCAACCACTTGGCCGTCCCGTCGAGATCAAGGCTGGCCGGACGGGTCGAAGGATGCCAGGTGGCCAGCAGATAATCCCCAAGGCCGAAGACGTAGGCGCTATAGCGGGAGCGCATCAGGGCCTCCGCCGTGGCGGCGGGGGTGCCGGCGTGGCAGGGGCCGCAGCAGGCGGTGTAGAGGCAGCCGCTGCCGCAGGGGCAGGGGTCGCCGGCAGCCTTCATTTCTCTTCTTTGACCTCGCCGCCCAGGGCGTCGACCAGTTCCGGCAGGAAGCGGGCGAGTTCGCCGGTCATCAGGGCGAAGTCGGCGTCGAACTGCTCGTCGGCATTTTCCACGCCCTGTTCGGCTTCTTCCTTGAGCAGGTCGAGGAAGGTCAGGCGTTTGATTTCCAGTTTCTCGGTGAGGACGAAGGAAATGCGGTCGTTCCAGGTCAGCGCCAGGCGCGTCGGCAGCTTGCCGCCGGCCAGGTGGGATTTGACCTCGTCACCTTCGAGCGGATGGCGCACGTAGCGCACGGCGGCTTTTTCTTCGCCGACGGCCTTTAGCTCGCAGTCGCGGTCGATGGTGAAACCCGCCGGGGCGTCGCTGCCAGCCAGCCAGTCGGCCATGGCCGAGGTGGGGGAAAGCTGGGTATGGAGCAGTTGCAGGGGGAACTCGTCGAGGGACCAGCGCAGGTGCTCGATGACCTCCTCGGCCTTGGGCGGGCTGCCGGCATCGACGCAGAACCAGCCGGCCTCGCGGTCGATCCAGACGAAGGTGGTGCGGCGCTTGGTGAAGGCGCGCGGCATCAGCTCCTCGGTGACCCGTTCTTTCAGTTCCCGCAGTTGCTTGCGGCCGGGTTTGTAGCCCTGCTGGGCCTCGATGGCCTCGGCCCGCTCCTTGACCTCGTCGTTGATGACCGAGGAAGGCAACAGCCGTTGCTCGACGCGCAGTGCGATGAGCCACTGGCGGTTGAGGGCGTGGACCAGGGCGCCGTCACCCCGCGGGGCAACCCAGCCGCGGCTCATGGCCTCGTGGCTGGGGCAACGTTGGAAGGGACCGCGGGCCATTTGTTCTTCAAGTTTGGCGAGGTCGATGCCCCAGGGCGTGGGCAGGCGGTAGAGCTGGAGGTTACGAAACCACATGCTGTTCTCAGAAAAGGTTGTTGACCACCCAGCGGTCGCGCTGGGCGAGGGTTTCCAGGCCTTTCAGGGCCTCGGCGGTGGCGCCCTGCTGGTGGGCGTGGTCGAGGAAGGAGGCCAGCGCCTGATCGAGGGGGTAGTCGTATTGCCGCCACTCGGCGTCGAACTTGGCGCGGGTGGTGCGGGTGACGGTCAGGCGTCCGGATTTCATCGGCACCAGGCGGACATTGGCGCCGTCGTGGCGGATGACGATGGCCGTGGTACGGTGGGCATTCAGGACGATCATGGCAGATTCCTCAACGCTTCGTGAAAATGACGTCCCAGACCCCGTGGCCGAGCTTGAGGCCGCGGTTCTCGAACTTGGTGAGGGGGCGGTAGTCGGGGCGCGGCGCGAAACCTTCCGCCGTATTGGCCAGGGTCGGCTCGCCGGAGAGCACTTCCAGCATCTGGGCGCCGTATTCCTCCCAGTCCGTGGCGCAGTGGAAGTAGCCGCCCGGCTTCAGGCGCGACGCCAGCAGCGCGACGAAGGGCGGCTGGATGAGGCGGCGCTTGTTGTGGCGCTTCTTGTGCCAGGGGTCGGGAAAGAAGACGTGGATGCCGTCCAGGCAGCCTTCCGGCAGCATGTCGCGCACCACCTCGACGGCGTCGTGCTGGCAGATGCGCAGGTTGGCCAGCCCCTGGGTGGCGACGAGCTTGCACAGGGCGCCGACGCCGGGCACATGGACTTCGATGCCGAGATAATCCCTGTCCGGAGAGGCGGCGGCGATCCTGGCCGTGGTCTCCCCCATGCCGAACCCGATTTCCAGGATCTTCGGCGCCTGACGGCCAAACGTCGACACCAGGTCGAGGGGGGCGGCGGCGTAGGGGATGCCGATCTTCGGCATCATCTCCGCGTAGTAGCGCTCCTGCGCCTCCGACATGCGGCCGGCCCTACGCACGAAGCTCCGGATGTGACCGAAGCCCTCGCGGCCTTCGGTGTAGACGCCCTCCCCGGCGGGGACTTCCTTCAGGGCGTCGCTCATGAACCGATGAGCCCGCTGGTGGGGGAGGACGGGTCGGCGGAATAGAGCTTCCTCGGCATGCGGCCGGCCAGGAAGGCCTCGCGACCCGCCTCGACCCCCTTCTTCATGGCGCTGGCCATGAGCACCGGGTCTTTCGCGTGGGCAATGGCCGTGTTCATGAGCACGCCGTCGCAACCCAGTTCCATGGCGATGGCGGCATCCGACGCCGTGCCGACGCCGGCATCGACGATGATGGGCACCTTGGCGTTGTCGATGATGAGGCGCAAGTTCCACGGGTTCAATATGCCCATGCCGGAACCAATCAGGGAGGCGAGCGGCATCACCGCCACGCAGCCGATTTCCTCCAGCATCTTGGCCTGGATGGGGTCGTCGGAGCAGTACACCATGACGTGGAAGCCCTGCTTCACCAGCGTCTCCGCGGCCTTCAGGGTTTCCGGCATGTTGGGGAAGAGGCTCTTGGGGTCGCCCAGCACCTCCAGCTTGCAGAGCGGATGGCCGTCCAGCAGCTCCCGGGCCAGGCGCAGGGTGCGCACGGCGTCGTCGGCGGTGTAGCAGCCGGCGGTGTTGGGCAGGATGGTGAATCGCGAGGGCGGCAGCGCGTCGAGCAGATTGGGCTGGGAGGGATCCTGGCCGATGTTGGTGCGGCGGATGGCCACCGTGACGATGGCCGCGCCGGAGGCATCGATGGCGGCGCGGGTCTCGGCGAAATCCTTGTACTTGCCGGTGCCGACCAGGAGGCGGGAGGCGTAGGCGGTACCGGCAATGGTGAGTGGAGTGTCCATGGGAATCGGGATTTCGGATCGAGGATTTAGAACTCAGGGAAAACCGGCAGCGTTTGCCGGGGCGATCGGTTAGGGCAGCCTGACAGCGATACTAGCCGCCACCAACCGCGACGACGATTTCCAGGCTATCCCCGTCGCAAAGGTCCGTGCTGGCGTGCTGGCTACGGGGAACGATCTCCCCGTTCTTCTCGACAGCGATGCGCCTGCCGGCAAGTCCCAGTGCCTCGACCAGGACGGCGACGCTGAGGGGCGGCGCAAACCGGCGCGCCTCGCCGTTAATCGTAAGTTGTATCATCCTAGAAACCTCAGTTGATCGCTTGTCCCGCCCCCTACGCCCCACGGCTGCTTGCGTCCGCCCACCTGGAACCGCTCACCCGGCGGGTGGGAGCGCTACGAGCCCGCTGGCGCATCCGGACGGGCACCTGGCTTTGTCGCTCCTTCTTGCAGGCATGAGCCTGCCGCGTCGTCGCTTCGCGCCAGGCACCCGCCCGAACGCACCAACGGACTCGTCCAACTGAGGTTTCTAGGATCATCGGCTCATTTTACCAAGCCGCGCGGCTTTCTCGGGGCGCCGACGAAGAGCCGGTCGTACAGCCAGTTGGGCATCAGGCGCAGGGCCTTGGCGACGATGCCCATCTGCCACGGGATGACGGTATAGCTCACCCCGGAATCGATGGCCGCCACGAAACGCCGGGCTGCCTCGTCGGCCGGCAGCAGGAAGGGCATGGGATAAGGATTGACGGCCGTCATCGGGGTCGCGATATAGCCCGGTGCAATGGTCACCACCGGAATGCCGTGAGGCCGCATTTCCAGGCGCAGACTCTCCAGATAGGCAATCGCCGCCGCCTTGGAGGCGCAATAGGCCTCAGCTCCCGGCAGTCCGCGGACGCCGGAAACCGAAGCGATACCGACCAGGCGTCGATGCCGTCCCCCGGCGGCCTTCATGGCCGCAATGAAAGGAGCGAAGGTGGCGGCCATACCGTAGACGTTGGTATCCATGACACGCCTGAAAACCTCCAGGTCCTCGGCGCATTCCGTCAGCGTACCGACGGAGACTCCGGCACAGGCGATGACGACATCGGGCACGCCGTAACGCGCCATAAAGTCGGCGGCCGCCTGCGCCAGGGCGTCGGAATCGGTCACATCGAGGGGATAACAGGCGTGGCCCCCGCCCAGGCGCTCGTCGAGAGCGGCAAGCACCTCGCGACGCCGGCCTGTGAGCCCGAGGTGGGCTCCCTGGTCGGCGTAGCGCTTGGCCAGCGCCTCGCCGATTCCCGAGGAGGCGCCGGTGAGAAAAACCGTGGCCGGCTTCGTCATGGCCTTACGCGGCGAGACCCGGCGCGGCAGCCCTGTGGTCCCATTCGCCAGCCACGACCCGGCTTACTTCTTCTCGCTGCGTACTTTGGCGATGAGCCGATCGGCTACGGCGAGCGTCTCGGCGGGCTGGTGCGCGCTGATCAGATAGCGCCCCTGCACGGCCAGGGCGGGAACCCCCTGAATGCGGTAGGACTGGGCCATCTGGTCGCCGCGCTTGACGCGGCTCTGGACGCCGAAGGATGCGAAGGCATCGGCGAACTTCTTGGGATCGACGCCTTTCTTGACCACCCACTCGTTGATCGTCCGCTCCTCGAAAAGATTCTGCCGCTCACCGTGGATGGCCTTGAAAACTTCGGCGTCGAGCCGCGCCAGGTCGCCGGTGGATTCGAGTGCGTAAAAGAGACGGGCAATGTTGGACCAGGCGGCGCGGGCGAAGGTGACCGGAATCTTGCGCACGACCACATCGGCCCCCTGCTTCGCCACCCAGGCGCTCAAGAACGGATGGAACTCGTTGCAATGGGGGCAGCCATAGCTGAAGAACTCGACGACTTCGATCTTGCCGGGATTATCGGTGGGCTGGGGCGGCTCGATGGGAACGAATTCCGGGCCGGCGTTCTCGGCAAAAGCCGGCAGGGCAGCGGTCAGCGCGGTTCCAATAAGGACACGGACGGCGTCACGGCGGGACAGATTCATCTTCACTCCTTGTTCTTGACGAGAGAGGCTTCAATTCCGGACTTGGCGAGATCGGCGCGCACCTTGTTCAGTTCTTCGATGCGCGCGTACGGCCCGAGGCGAACGCGGTAGTAGGTCTTGTCCTGGACCATGACCTGTTGAACGTTCGCCTCCAGACCCATTAACGCCAGATTCGCCTTCTGGTTGTCGGCATCCTGGGCGGTACTGAAGGAACCGGCCTGGAGGAAATGGGCGGCCTTGGGCTCTTCGCGGGCTGGCTCTTCCTTCCTGGATTCCTTGCCCTCGGAGCTCTTCTGGGCGGGCTTGTCGGGAACCGCGTCGGCCTTGCCCGGAAGGATGTCGTAGAACTGGAAGCGCTTCTCGGGAACCGGGTCGCCCGGCTTTCCCGGCAGGGCGGCGGGCGGAAGAGGCTTGCCGTCCGCCCCCACCGCCGCCTCCGGACGGGCAGCCTGGGGCTTGGCATTCTGGAAAGGCATGGGGGATTTGTTCATGTACCAGACTACCCCGGCGGCAATGCCGACACCGAGGACGAGGCCGATGAACATGCCCACCAGGGTGCCGCCGCCGGATTTACGGGGGGCGGGCCTGGATTTGCGCGGTTTGGCGTCGCGGGTCATCTAGTTTCCTTACATGGATTCGGGACAGGAGACGCCGAGGATCCCCAGGCCATTGCGGATCACCTGGCGCACCGCGGCGGCGAGCGCCACGCGGGCGTCCCGCAGAACTGCATCGTCCACCAGCATGCGCTCAGCGTTGTACCAGCCGTGGAAGTCGCCCGCCAGATCCTTCAGGTAAAAGGCGATCTGGTGCGGCGCAAGCTCGCGGGCTGCGGCGGCGACGACGTCGGAGAATTCGGCCAGGCGGTTGGCCAGGGCGAGTTCCCGCGGGTTGTCCAGGCGGCCGAAATCGGCGTCCGACAAATCGGCGGGCTCCCCGCCCCACTGCGCCACGACGGAACAGATGCGGGCGTGGGCGTACTGGATGTAGTAGACCGGGTTCTCGTTGCTCTGGCTCTTGGCAAGGTCGAGGTCGAAATCCAGGTGCTGGTCGGACTTTCTCAAGGCGTAGAAGAATCGGCAGGCGTCGTTGCCTACCTCGCCGCGCAACGCCCGCAGGGTGACAAATTCGCCGGAACGCGTCGACATGGAAGCCTTCTGCCCGTTGCGGTAGAGCACGGCGAACTGGACGAGGGCCACCTGAAGACGCCCCGGGTCCAGGTCGAGGGCGGCGATGGCGCCGGTCACCCGGGGAATGTAGCCATGGTGGTCGGCGCCCCAGATATTGATGATCTGCTCGAAGCCGCGCTCGTATTTGTTCAGGTGATAGGCGATATCGGACGCGAAATAGGTATAGAGACCGTTCTCCCGCTGGACCACGCGGTCCTTCTCGTCACCGAAGGTCGTGGACTTGAACCATTTGGCCCCGTCCTGCACGTAAAGGTGCCCCTTCTTCTCCAGCAGATCGACGCAGCGGGCGACCAGCCCGGTGTCGTAGAGCGCCTTCTCGGAAAACCAGACATCGAATTCGACGCCGAACTCCTCCAGGTCGTTGCGACAATCCGCGAGTTGTTCGGCAAGGGCGTGACCATGCACGTAGGTCCAGTCCGGACCGAGGAGTTCCTTGGAGCGGGCAATGAGGGCATCCAGATGCAGTTCGCGCTGCGTCTTGGCCTCGTCATCCGCCCGGTCGGCGGCCGGAAGGCCGGGAGTTCCGGCGAGCACCGCCTCCGCCGGCCGAAGGAAGCGGGCTCCGTGGGCAAGATGCATCTGGCGCGCCATTTCCCTGACGTAGTCCCCCTGATAGGCATTGGGCGGAAAGGGTACGGACGCCCCCTGCTGATCGAGATAACGCAGCCAAGTGGAAAGGCCCAGGATATCCATCTGCCGGCCGGCGTCATTGACGTAATACTCGCGGGTCACGTCCCAGCCGGCGAACGAAAGCAGCGCCGCGAGGGAGGCGCCGTAGGCGGCGCCGCGCCCATGGCCGACGTGAAGCGGCCCGGTTGGATTGGCGGACACGAATTCCACCTGAATCCTGCGCCCGGCACCCAGAGTCGCGCGACCATAGCGATCGCCCGCTCCCAGGACGGCCGGAATGACCGCCGTCTTGGCCCCCGCGGCGAGGCGGAAATTGATGAAGCCGGCACCGGCGATTTCGGCTGCCGCGACAAGCGCCGAAGGCGGCAGCTCATTGACGAGTTGCTGGGCGATCTCCCGCGGATTCCGCTTGAGCGCCTTGGCGAGCTGCATGGCGAGATTGGTGGCGAAATCCCCATGGGAGGGATCCCGCGGGCGTTCCAGGTGAATCGGGGTTGCGGCGGCGGCTGGAGCCACGCTGGCCAGGGCTTTGCCCAGCAGTTCGGCCAGCCGGGATTTGACGTCTTGAGCCATTGATTATTGGCGAAAAAGCAAAGGGGGTGATTATACGATGCGCTTTTCCCGGCCGGCGATTCTGTGTACATTCGGGCGTCCTGACCGAAACCCGCCTCCCTTGCGTCTCTTCCGCCTCATCAAGATCGCCTCCGTCGCCAGCCGTCATGGCTTGGACGAGATGGTCCTCGAACACGAGCCCTCGGGCTCCCTCGTCCGCATCGCCAACGCCCTGCAGTTCTGGCGCCGTCTCGATACCCCGCGGGCGGTGCGCCTGCGCCTTGCACTGGAGGAACTGGGTCCCATCTTCGTCAAGTTCGGCCAGGTGCTGTCCACCCGCCGCGACCTCATGCCGACGGACATCGCCGACGAACTCGCCCTGCTCCAGGACCGGGTACCGCCCTTCGACTCCCAGCTCGCCCTCAAGGAAATCGAGAAAGCCTACGGCCGCCCGGCGAGTGAGGTGTTTGCCGAGTTCGACTCCACGCCTACCGCTTCCGCCTCTATCGCCCAGGTCCATTTCGCCCGCCTGAAGCCCGAGGATGGCGGCCACGAGGTGGCGGTCAAGATCCTGCGTCCCAACATGCTTTCCGTCATCGAGCACGACCTGGCCCTCATGGACACCCTGGCCCTGCTTCTGGAAAGGTTGTGGTCCGACGGCAAGCGCCTGAAACCCCGGGAGGTGGTGGCCGAGTTCGCCAAATACCTGCACGACGAGCTGGACCTCATGCGGGAGGCGGCCAACGCTTCCCAGTTGCGGCGCAATTTCACCGATTCCGACCTCCTCATCGTCCCCGAGGTCCATTGGGATTTCTGCACCGCCACGGTGATGGTCATGGAGCGCATGGCCGGCACCCCCATCTCCCAGACCGACCGCCTGCGGGAGCAGGGCATCGACATGCAGAAGCTCTCCGCCGCCGGCGTCGAAATCTTCTTCACCCAGGTCTTCCGCGACGGCTTCTTCCACGCCGACATGCACCCCGGCAATATCTTCGTCGCCCCCGACGGCCGCTATATCGCGCTCGATTTCGGCATCGTCGGCACCCTCACCGACAGCGACAAGAACTACCTGGCGCAGAACTTCCTCGCCTTCTTCCGCCGCGACTACAAGCGGGTGGCCGAGGCCCACATCGAATCCGGCTGGGCCCCCAAGGACACGCGGGTGGACGAGTTCGAGGCCGCCATCCGCGCCGTCTGCGAGCCCATCTTCGACCGGCCCCTGAAGGAAATCTCCTTCGGTCGCGTGCTGCTGCGCCTCTTCCAGACATCGCGCCGCTTCAACGTCGAAATCCAGCCCCAGCTCGTGATGTTGCAGAAGACCCTGCTCAACATCGAGGGCCTCGGCCGCCAGCTCGACCCCGACCTCGATCTGTGGAAAACCGCCAAGCCCTTCCTGGAGCGCTGGATGAGCGAGCAGGTGGGCTGGCGCGGCCTCTTGCGCACCTTCAAGCAGGAAGCGCCTTATCTTGCCCGCACCCTGCCCCAGCTGCCGCGTCTGGTACATCAGGCCCTGGCCCAGCCGGCCAAGGCCGACCTGCAGCCGCAATTGGAGCGCCTCATCGCCGAGCAGCAGCGGCAGAACCGCTGGCTGACCATCATCGCCGTGCTGCTCGCCGTGGTGGCGGGCGGTGTTTTGTCCCGGCTGTATTGATCGCCGGCGGGCGACCCGCGCGCAGGTAGGAACGCCGTCATGGCCGAACGACCCCGCTGAGTAAATCAACTCAGCGGAGTCATCGAATCTCGTCAGGCCCCGCGGCGGGATTTCACCCCAAGGATCAGAGCGCCGTCGCCGCGTGGTGCAGGCGCCCCACAGACATCGAGGCGGCGGGCGTGAATCGGCCCGTGTCAGGGTTGAAGATTTCCGCGCTGGACAGGGCGTCGTCGCTGAGGCTCAGTCCTCCCGCGACCAGCACCCGACCGTCGCCCAGGGGCGTTGCCGTGTGATAGACACGGCCAACCCCCAGCGAGCCGGCGTTCGAGAATGCACCGCTCGCCGGGTCGTAGATCTCCGCCGAGCGCAGGATGGCCCCATTCGCCCCGAACCCGCCGGCGACCAGCACCCGGCCGTCGCGCAGCACGGTCACCGATGCGCGTTCGCGCGCCGTGCTCAGCGAGCCGGTCGCCGCAAAAGTCAGGCTGGCGGGATCGAACAGCTCGGCACTGCGATGCAGGCCGCCGCCTCCGTTGCGCGAGGCGCCCCCGACGATCAGGACCCGTCCGTCATTCAGCAGTGCGGCACCGTGTCCCTGGCGGGGAACGGTCATGGAGCCGTCGAGGGTCAGGAAGGCATTGGCCTGGCGATCGTAGAGCTCGGCGGATTGCAGGGCCTCTGTCCCGAAGCCGGGAAACCCCCCGGCAACCAAGGCCAGCGGGCGACGCCGCAAGGCGGTCAGGGTGTGGCCGTTGCGCGCCCAGGTCATCGCCGTCCCGGTGCGCACGAACTCGTAGCGATATTCGCTGGCGCAAAGCGGATTGAGCAACTCGCCGCTCGCCAGGGTAAAGGCGTCCGGCTCCGCGGGGTCCCTGCCGACCCCACCGGTCAGCATCACCGTGCCGCCATAGAGTGCCGTCGCCCGATGCCCGGCGCGCGTCGCGACCATGCCCGATATGGCGCGAAACGTCCCCCCGGCGAAGATTTCCGCGCCATTGACGTAGCGGGTCGACGTTCCGATCACGCTCAAACCGCCGGAGACCAGCACCCGCTCCTGCCCGAGGGCAACCGCCACATGGCTGGCACGCGCAGCGGTCATCTCTCCCACGGGTGTGAAGACGCCGCTGGTGGGATCGAATATTTCCGCGCTGGCCAGCAAGTGTTCGGCGTGGGCCAGCCGGTGAATCGCTCCGCCGGTGATCAACACCTTGTTGGGCGGCAAGAAGCCGCGCAAACCGTCGATGACCTTGTGGTCCTCCAGCCAGGCGATCCGCTGGCGGTCCAATTTCCGTTCAGCCATGAGCACTCCTCCTTCAATGACGCTTCTGGGCGGCTACGCCGTCGCACTTCGGGCAGCCTTGACCTGCCTGTTTTCTTCGCACCACTGCTTCCCGGAAGACGTCCTCCGGTTGGAGGGTCGATCAACAGGCTTTCTTGAACGCCGCGAGGGTCCGCATGCGCGGACTCCATTGCGGGCGGACCTCATTGTAGTGCCGTCGACCTTGCCCGATCACGACCTTGGCCTTCAGCAGTTGACGAAACCACGCCATCGCCGGGCACCTGTCGCGGAACCTTCCTTTGAAGCTCTCCGTCGTGCCACGCTTGCCGGACCTGTGGGCATCGATCAAGGCAATGTCGAGCTGTTGGCGTGCTGCCCAGCGCAGCACGCCAGGTTCGGGTCACCGAGTGAATCCGCTCAGTACGGCAAGGGCCTTTCATAACGTAAAATGCGAGCCTTTCGCGGCGGCGGCATCGTGCCATTTCCAGGCAGCCAGACCGCTTCCATCCCATCCCCCATGGGCGATTCCGATTTTTTTCGTGACCGGGTGAAAACATGAGCAACGAGCAGGCAGAACAACTATTGCAGGGCTACATCCAGCGCCAGGAACTGGCCGAACTGATGCTCCCCATGATCGGCAGGCTGTATCGCAACAACGGCGTCATGATGCGCATCTACGGGCGCCCGATCAACAACGTGTCTACCGTGGATATCCTCAAGACGCACCGCTTTGCCCGCCAATACACGGGGGAGGATCTGTCCGTCCAGGATAGCTTCAAGCTGGTCGAAGCCATGGAGAAGCTGCAACTTGCCCCGGCTCGCATCGACCTCGGTCGCCTCACCAACCAGTGGCGGGCAGCGGGCGCCGGCGTTTCGGCCGAGGATTTCCTGCGCAAGGAACTGGCTGCCATCGTCGGCCGGCCCGATACGCAATTCAAGGAACCGCGCGACATCGTCCTCTACGGTTTCGGGCGCATCGGCCGCCTCCTGGCCCGCCTGTTGATCGAGCGTACCGGCAACGGCAACAAGATGCGCCTGCGCGCCATCGTGGTCCGCAAAGGCAAGGGCAACGACCTCGAAAAGCGCGCCGCCCTGTTGCGCCGCGATTCCGTGCATGGCCCGTTCAACGGCTCCATCACCATCGATACCGAACAGAGCGCCATTATCGCCAACGGCAATTTCATCAAGGTGATCTACGGCGAAGGCCCGGACAAGATCGACTACCCGGCCCATGGCATCAACAACGCCATCGTCATCGACAACACCGGCTCCTGGCGTGACGAGGCCGGCCTGTCGCTGCACCTGCAAAGTCCGGGCGTGGCCCGCGTACTGCTGACGGCACCGGGCAAGGGCGCGCTCAAGAATATCGTCTACGGCATCAACAACGGCGACATCACCGACGACGACAAGATCCTCTCCGCGGCAAGCTGCACCACCAACGCCATCGTGCCGGTGCTCAAGGCCGTGAACGACCGTTACGGCATCGAGCACGGCCATGTCGAAACCGTGCATTCCTACACCAACGACCAGAATCTCATCGACAACTACCACAAGGCCGAGCGCCGTGGCCGCAGCGCCCCGCTCAACATGGTGATCACCGAAACCGGCGCCGCCAAGGCCGTGGCCAAGGCGCTGCCGGAACTGGCCGGCAAGCTCACCGGCAACGCCATCCGCGTTCCCACCCCGAACGTCAGCATGGCCATTCTCAACCTCACGCTGGTCAAACCGACGACCAAGGAAGAGATCAACACCCATCTGCGCGACGCCGCCCTGAGCCCCGAATTGCAGGAGCAGATCGACTACATCGCCTCGACCGAAATCGTGTCCAGCGACCTGGTCGGCTCGCGCCACGCCGGCGTGGTCGATTCGCAAGCCACCATCGCCAATGGCCGCAATGTCGTGCTCTATGTGTGGTACGACAACGAATTCGGCTATAGCTGCCAGGTGGTGCGCATCGCCCAGCAGATGGCCGGTATTCACTTCGCGTCCTTCCCGGCCTGAAGCGGGAACTGAAGGTCAGGGCCCTGCCGCACTGCGTGCGGCAGGGCTTTTTTCATTTTGGGTATCCGTAACCTATGGCTGATATTCCGTTGCGCGGTGCGATATCGCGGCGGCTTGCTTTTTCAGGCGTTGCTGGAGAGCCGAGTTCGGCCAAGAGCGGCCGGCCACAGCCCTCCCTTAACTGTCATTCAGGCATCCGCGTTGCTCTGAACCCTGACTTGGCTCCTGCATCATCTAATAGTACCGTATGGCGCTTGACAATACGCCAAATGGCGTTACAATAGGATCCAAATGGTGCTGACAGGGGTATGAAATGCCAAAGACAACGTTCAAGGTTCGAGCCAAGCAGTGGGACTACTTCAATCGCGAGTGTAAGGTGATGTCGCTTCGGCGTGACGATTTGATTGATCGCGTTCTTCCCGGCGAATTTTCATTGCTCGAATCGATACCGCCCTGCGACACGGTCGGCTCAAAGTGGGTGAAGGACAGATGGGTCACAATGTGGAGCGCCACGGACGTAGAAATGGCAAATGCGCCAGTGATGTTGTCCGAGCTGGTTCTGAATCGTCTGAACCAGACTTGTATCGAGAAGAACATCCCACGGGACGCATTTTTCGACTGCTTTCTCGAATACATGACAGGCCGTCTCGTCGATCCGGCCTTGGTGATTAAGGACCCACGGACCGAAAGAGACTTGGGGAGCCAGGTAGCTGCGCTGATGCTGGACGACGAGCTTGGTGACAGGGATATCCAGCGCGAGTTGTTCGACGTTGCGTCCGAATGGATAAGAGGGAGAAAAGTGCTGCTCTGGAATACCTCCCTGTACCAGGAGAGGTTGAGCTACTCCGCTGAGCGCGTCGAAGCAGAGCGGCTCATGCTCGAACTGTTCGTCGAAGACACCAAGAACTCTCATTGATCTGGCCGGAGAATGAACAATGAAACGAAATTTCACCTATATCGACAATTCCAACCTCTTCGTAGAAGGTTGTCGTGTCGCGGCTGTCCGGAAACATTTGCCTGGTGCATTGACCATTTTCGAGGCAATGTCCAACCGCGTTGTCGATGTCACCTGGCGACTGAATTACGCACGCCTTCGTGATTTCGTCAGCGATACCGAAGCCCACGGGAAAATTGCCTTGTGGGGCTCGACGAATGATCAACTCAGCGCGAGCATCGAGCGTACAGGTATCCGGGTGATCAACTTCCGACGGAATTCGTCGGGCAAGGAAAAGCGTGTTGACGTTGCGATTGCCCACGCGATCACCAAGGATGCTTATTCTGGCCTGATTAGGAAAGATGAGGACGAAATAACCCTGGTTGCAGGCGACGGCGACTTTGTTCCCGTCGTCGATGATCTTGTTGCAGCCGGGTATCTCGTTCATGTTGTCTTTTGGGGTCACGCCGCACGCGACCTAAAGAACGCGGCAAGCCGATTTATCTGCCTTGATCCGTTCCATTCACTGATTTCGGCCAGCAATCTCGGCCAAGTCAGCGCGCTAACCAACACGACGATGCACTGAGGTGATCACAATGGAAAATCGGGCAACCATGGCTTTTCGAGTATGCGACAAGGGAGGGCCGTCTGGAGGCAAAACGCTCTCTAGGGATTATCCAGCTTTTGACCTCGCACTGTTCATGAAGACTCCGAACGTTGAGGAATACATCCGAAAGCACTACCTAGCCACGGTGAAAAAGATCATCCGGGAAATCGACGAAGGCAAGAACGGGACTCATGCGAGCGACCTGAATTCCTTCGAAACCGTCGTTGCAAGATCACTCTCATTCACTAAAGACGAAATCGCCGACTGGATGCGAACTCGCGACTGGCAGCGGGCAACGCAAGTAAAAGACATGACAAAGCTGCGTCCCGCACTTGAAAAACACCTTCCTGCACTGGCAAACCGGAGGCATCCATTTCCTGAAGAGAAAGCGGCTGAGTTGGCTGATAAGGTGATTGCGGCCGTTGCCGATGATCCTGACCCGGTGGCGGATTTTCTCTTTACGACCTTGACGGCCCAGAGAGATGATGGGTTGTCCGAACTGTTCACCAGGTGAGCTTTTCAGGGAAAATCTACCCGCCGACCTTCGAGATGTGCAACTGACTCAGTATATGAGCTGCTGCTTTCATCCGTCGCAAAGGACAGGATTGGGTCGGACTGAGCCTGTCATTATCCCAGCGATGAGCGGGAGACATGCGGCCGCCCTATTGCGACGCAGCATGCTCAGAGCGTATCAACAACGAAAACCGGGAGGGTTGCCTTCAGCTACGGGGAAAGCGCTGGCATGACGGTCGGCAGGTGCCCTCGTGCGCCAGGAGGGCGTCTGCGCTCGCTGCGTAGGGCTATCCCCGGGCTGTTTTGCTGCGGACACCGGGCTGCATCGGTGTGGCGCGCAGAATGAGGGCAGCCACGGCACTGACCGCCGCCGCCGCGCCGAACGCCGCCCCACCCCCCGCCCACTGCCACAACCCGCCGAAAAGCAGCCCGCTGGGCAGGGCGGCGGCGCCGGTGACGAGGTTGTACCAGCCGAAGGCGGTGCCCCGCTGCTCGGCACCGGCCAACTGGCCGATGAGCGCGCGTTCCGCCCCTTCGCCGATGCCGGCGAGGATGCCGTAGGCGATGCCGGCCGCCCACAGCCCCGCGAGGCTATCCACGGTGGCCAGTTCGGCGAAGGCGACGGCGAAAGCCGCCCAGGAAACCAGGGTCATGGCGCGGTGTCCGAGGCGGTCCGAGAGCCCGCCGCCGAGCCAGGCGGTGAGGGCCTTCATGGCGCTCATGGCGGCCCACAGCAGGAGCAGGCCGGCGACGCTCGCCTGCAACTCATGGCCGCGCAGGACAATGAAGGTCTCCGAGGCGCGGGCCAGGGTGAACAGGCCGATGACCGGCAGCACCCGGCGCAGGTCCGGCGACAGGCCGCGCCAGATGAGGGGCGGGGCAGCCGTTGCCGGCGGCTTGGCGTGGGGTGGGTCCTGGATGCCGAAGATCACCAGCAGGGCCACCAGGGTGCCGGGTATGGCGGAATAGAGGATCACTTCGGCGAGCGACAGCGGCGTCCAGGCGAGGCAGGCAGCGGCCAGCAGGGCGCCGGCCATGGCGCCGCCGTTGTCCATGGCGCGGTGGAAGCCGTAGGCGAGGCCGCGCAGTTCGCTGGGGGTGGCGTCGGCCAGCAGGGCGTCGCGGGGGGCGGTGCGCAGGCCTTTGCCGATGCGGTCGACGCCGCGCAGGGCGGCGACCAGGGGCCAACTGCCGGCCAGGCCTAAGAGCGGGCGCACCAGGTTGGAGAGCACGTACCCCCCGACCACGTAGGGCTTGCGTCGGCCGCCCCAGAGGTCGGAATGGCGCCCCGCCCACAGCTTCAACAGGGAGGCGACGGTTTCCGCCGTGCCTTCGATGACGCCCAGGGCCAGCGGCCCGGCGCCGAGGACGGCGGCGAGCAGGACGGGGATGAGGGGCGTGACCATTTCGGAAGCCAGGTCGTTGCAGAAGCTGACCAGGCAGAGGACGAGAACCGTCCGCGGCAGGCGGCGGGGATTCACCGAGGACTCAGGCGGTCAGGGTGGCGCTGGCGAGCCGCTCCAGCAGGCCCCGCAGAACGTGGCGCACGGCCAGGGCGCGCACCGCTTCCCGGTCGCCGGCGAAATGGCAGGTCTGGGCTTCGCAGCCGCCGTCCCGCTGTGCCCAGGCGAAGCAGACGGTGCCCACGGGCTTCTCATCCGAGCCGCCGCTGGGGCCGGCGATGCCGGTGATGGCCAGGGACCAGTCGGCGCGGCTGTGGGCGAGGACGCCCTGGGCCATGGCCCGGGCGGTGGCTTCCGACACCGCGCCGTGGCGTTCGAGGGTGGTGAGTGGCACGCCCAGTTGGTCAGCCTTGGCGGCGTTGGAGTAGGTGACGAAGCCGCGGTCGAACCAGGCGGAGCTGCCGGCGATGGCGGTCACCGCCTGGGCCACCCAGCCGCCGGTACAGGATTCGGCGGTGGCCAGCCATTCGCCTCGTTCCAGCAGGCGGCGGCCGGCCTCGGCGGCCAGGGCTTCCAGGTCGGCCTGGGTCAGCAATTACAACAGCCCCTCGAAGAGCTGCACCTCCACCGTGTCGCCGGGCGCGACCGAAGCGCTGTCTTCGGGAAGGATGATGAAGCAATTGGCCTCCGACATCGAACGCAGCACGCCGGACCCCTGGTAGGAGAAGGGCTTCACCTGCCAGCCGCCGTCGCCGAGGCTGACCCGGCCGCGCAGGAACTCCCGCCGCCCGGGCTGCTTCTTGATCGCTTCACCGCAGATCACCTTGAGGAGCGGCCGCTCCGGCAGGGGATCGAGTCCGGAGAGGCGCAGCAGGGCGTCGAGGGCGAACTGGGTGTAGCTCACCATCACCGCCACCGGATTGCCGGGCAGGCCGAAGAGCCAAGCGTCGCCGACCTTGCCGAAGGCCATCGGCCGGCCGGGCTTGATCTCCAGCTTCCAGAACTTCACTTCGCCCAGGCGGGCGAGAATCTCCCGCACGAAATCGGCTTCGCCCACCGACACGCCGCCGCTGGTGATGATCGCGTCCGCCGTCGCGGAGGCTTCCCGCAGCGCGGCTTCCAGGTCTTCCGGCCGGTCACGCACGACGCCCAGGTCGATGATCTCGGCGCCCAGGGCGGCGAGCAGGCCGTAGATGGTGTAGCGGTTGCTGTCGTAAATCTGCCCGGGGGCCAGCGGCTGGCCGATGGAGGCGATTTCGTCGCCGGTGGAAAAGAAGGCCACCCTCAAGCGGCGGCGCACGCTCACCTCGGCAAAGCCGAGGGAGCCGATCAGCCCCAGTTCCGCCGGGCCGATGCGCTTGCCCGCGGCCACCGCCACCTGACCACGTGCGAGATCCTCGCCGGCCCGCCGGGTATTGGCGCCGCGCTTCTGGCCCGCGGGAACGACGACCCGGCCCGCTTCGACCCGCACCGCCTCCTGCACCACGACGGTGTCCGCCCCGGCGGGCAGCACCGCACCGGTCATGATGCGCACCGCCTGCCCGGCACCGACGATGCCGGAAAAAGCGTTGCCGGCGAAGGCGCTGCCGACCACCGCCAGGACCGTCTCGCCGCTGCCGGCGAGGCCATCATGGCGCAGGGCGTAACCGTCCATCGCCGAGTTGTCGTGGGCCGGCACGTCGTGGGGCGCAACGATGTCGGCCGCCAGGATGCGCCCCAGGGCTTCCCGCAGGGGCAACACCTCGCGGCCGGTGACCGGGGCCACGGCGGCGAGCAGTTGCTCGCGCGCCTGGGCGGTGGTGAGGGAGGCTGAATAGGGGGCGGACATGGAAGCTCCTTATGGGATTTAGCGATCGAAGGCGATGCGCCAGGGCAACTCGCCTTCCAGGTAGGCGCGCGCCGCGGCGGAGCGCGGGCGTGCGAAGAAGGCGTTGGCCGCCTCGTGCTCCTGGACGCGCCCTTCGGCGAGAAAGACGATGTCGTCGGCGAGGCGGGTGGCCTGGCCCAGGTTGTGAGTGGTCATCAGAATCTTGGTTCCCTCGGTGCGGATTTCGCGAATGATGCGCTCCACCGCCTCGGTGGCACCAGGGTCCAGGCTGGCGGTGGGCTCGTCGAGCATGAGCAGGCGCGGCGCCGTCACCCAGGCGCGGGCGAGGGCCAGGCGCTGGCGCTCGCCGCCGGAGAGGAGCCGGGCGCTCTCGGCCTCCCGCTCAGCGAGCCCCACCCGCCCGAGGACGGCAAGGGCACGGCGCCGTCGTTCCGCGGCGGGCAGGCCCCTGGGCCCGAGGGCGAAGGCGACGTTGGCGAGCACCGAGAGGCGCAGCACCATCGGCTGCTGGAAGACCATCGCCACCCCGAGCGCTGGCCGCGGCCCGCCGCCCCAGTCGATGCGCCCGGCGTCGGCGTCGAGCAGGCCGGCCAGGAGGCGCAGCAATACCGTCTTGCCAGCGCCGTTGGGGCCCAGGATGACGCTGATCCCCTCGCCGGATAGATCGAGGTCGAGGCCGGCAAGAACTCGCTTGCCTTGGCCGCCGAAGCCCAGATCGCGGATGCTCAGGGGGAACATCAGCCGAACCTGCTGGCGGCCCACACCCGCAGCCCATAGGCCAGGGCGTTGAGGCCAAGGATAAGGGCCATGAGGACGATCCCCAGGGCGATGGATAGCGCGAGGTCGCCCTTGCTGGTCTCCAGGGCGATAGCGGTGGTCATCACCCGGGTGAAGCCGTCGATGTTGCCGCCGACGATCATCACCGCACCCACCTCCGACATGGCACGACCCACCCCCGCCAGAATGGCCACCAGGAGCGAGAAGCGGCAATCGGCGAGGAGCAGCAGGGCGCTCGCCGGGCGGGAAAGGCCGATGAGGGAGAGTTCCGGCGCGTAGTCCCGCCAGGCGTCCTCGACGATCTGGCGGCTGACCGCAGCCACCAGGGGCGTCACCAGGACGGTCTGGGCGACGATCATGGCGGGGGGCGAGAAAAGCAGACCGAAGCCACCGAGGGGTCCGGAGCGGGACAGGAGCAGATAAACGATCACCCCCACCACCACCGAGGGCAGTCCCATCAAGGCGTTGATGGCGACGATCACCCCGCTGCGTCCGGGAAAGCGCGACACCGCCAGCCAGGCCCCCAGGGGCAGGCCCAGCAGGGTGCCCAGCAGCACGGCGCTGAGGCTGACCCGCAGGGACAGGCCGACGATGCCGAGCAGTTGGGCGTCGAGAGAACCGAGGAGGGCGAAGGCGTCGAGCAGGGTGTTTCCCATGGCGGCGGCAGAATAGCACCGGCGCCCCGGGGCGTCAGCCTGCGCGGCGCGGAGTGTCGCGGAGGGGGCGCGTCCGCCCGCATTTTCCGGCGGCGCGGATTGGGCTAGGATGCGGGCATGGAACGCTTCACCATCTCCCTCGACGAATCCCTGGCGCGCCAGTTCGACGCGCTCATCGCCAGCCGGGCCTACGGCAACCGCTCCGAGGCGGTGCGCGACCTGATCCGCGGCGCCATCGAGTCGGACCGCCGGGACGACCCCGGCGGTGCCTGCGTCGCCTGCCTGTCCTACGTCTTCAACCACCACGAGCGCGAGCTGGCCGAGCGCCTCACCGCCCTCCAGCACGATCACCACGACCTCACGGTGGCCGCCATGCACAGCCACCTCGACCACGAGAACTGCCTGGAGACGGTCATCCTGCGCGGCCCGGCAGCCGAGGTCCGACGCTTCGCCGACCGCCTGATCGCCGAGCGCGGCGTGCGCCACGGGCGGGTCAATCTCATCGCCCTGGAAGCCGACCACGGCCACGCCCACGGCAGCGGCACCACGCATGTCCACTACCGTCCCGCCCGCTGAACCGGGGCGCGGGACGAGCGGCGAGGGCCTCGGGGAGCAGGCCTGGATCGAGGTCATCCGCAAGATGGACGAGGTCTATAACGACCTGCTCCAGTACGAAGTGGCCTTGGAAGAGAAGAACGCCGCCCTCGAGGAATCCCACCAGTTCATCGCCAGCGTGCTGGCCTCCATGTCCGACATCCTCATCGTCTGCGACCGCCACGGCCGCATCGAGGAGGTCAATCCCTCCTTGCAGCACTTCACCGGCCGCGCCGCCGCCGATCTGGAGAAGACGCCGGTTTTCGAACTCTTCGCCGACCCCGGCGAAGAGGCGCGGGCACGGGAACTGTTCGCCCGCTTCGGTCACGACGGGGTGCACGACGCCGAACTCCATCTGCGGGCCGGCGACGGCTCCTCGGTGCCGGTATCGATCAACTGCACGCCCCGCGTCTCCCAGACCGGCAAGCTCATGGGCATGGTGGTCACCGGCCGGCCGGTGGGCGAACTGCGCCGCGCCTACCAGGCCCTGCGCCAGGCCCACGACGACCTGAAGCGCACCCAGAGCCAATTGCTGCACGCCGAGAAGATGGTGTCCCTCGGCCGCCTGGTGGCGGGAGTCGCCCACGAGTTGAACAACCCCATCAGCTTCGTCCTCGGCAACGTGCTCTCGCTGCAACGCTACGCCAGCCGCCTGGCCACCTACCTGGATGCGGTCCACGCCTCCCCCGCCGCCACCCGCCCGGAACTCGCGGCCCTGCGGGAGGAACTGCGCATCGACCGCATCGCGGCCGACCTCACCCCCCTGGTGGCGGGCATGATCGAGGGCGCCGAGCGCACTCGGGACATCGTCGATGCCTTGAAGCGGTTCTCGGCGCCCGACAAATCCAGCCCGGAAGACGTCGATCTCAACCAGGTCGTCGAGCGGGCGGTGCGCTGGGTCGCCCAGAGCGCACCGACGCGCTTCTCGGTCAGCCTGATCCTGCCGCCCGACCTACGCTGCGCCGGCCACTCCGGCCAGTTGCAGCAGGTGGTCATGAACCTCGTCCAGAACGCCTGCGACGCCACCGCCGCCCAGGCGCGCGGCGAACTCGAAGTAACGGGGGAACTCGCCGGGGACGCGATCCGCCTGCGCTTCGCCGACAACGGCCCGGGCATCGCGGCAGAGCACCTGCCCCGCCTCTTCGAACCCTTCTTCACCACCAAGCCGGTGGGCCAGGGAACCGGCCTCGGGCTTTCCATCAGCTACGGCATCGTCGAGCGCCACGGCGGCCGCCTGGAGGCGGCGAACCGCCCCGAGGGGGGCGCCCTCTTCGTCCTCAGCCTGCCGCTGAAAGCGCCGTGAGCAGTCTGCAAGCCTGCTGACCGGCACACCCTTTGCAGTCCGCCGCCGCACGACAGACGCAAGGCCGCAGATTCAGGAACTTGCCTTTCTGGCACGCTCCTTGTATGAATAAGCGCTCCATTCTTCTTACTTCACTCCCGCCGCGCCATGGAAACCCTTCCCGCCGACTGGTCGTCACTGGCCATCCTCACCTTCGTCCTCGGCATGAAGCACGGCTTCGACGCCGATCACCTGGCGACCATCGACGGGCTCACCCGCTATAACGCCGGCCGCAATGCACGCCTGGCCCGCCGTTGCGGCGCCCTCTTCTCCCTCGGACACGGCGCCGTGGTCGTTGCCGTCGCCCTCGCGGTTTCCGCCCTGGCAGCCCGCTGGCAGGTTCCCGCAGGCTTCGCCACCCTGGGCGCCGCGCTCTCCATCGCCTTCCTCGTCGCCCTGGGCAGCCTCAACCTGGCGGCCGTCCTGGCCGCCGAACCCGACGCGATGGTGCAGCCGGTGGGACTCAAGGGCCGGCTCCTCGGCCGCCTGGGGCAGACCGGACACCCCCTCCTGATCGCCGGTGTCGGCGCCCTCTTCGCCCTATCCTTCGATACCCTGTCCCAGGCCGCTTTCTTCGCGGTCACCGCGACCCAGTACGGCGGCTGGCAGCACGCCCTCGCCCTCGCCTTGCTCTTCCTTCTGGGCATGCTGCTCACCGACGGCGTCAATGGTCTGTGGATCGCCCGCCTGATCGCCCGCGCCGACCAGACCGCCCGCCTCGCGTCCCGGGTGATGGGTCTGGTAGTGTCGGCCATCAGCCTGCTGGTCGCCGCCTTCGGCCTCGCCCGCCTCCTTTCGCCGGCGGTGGACGCCTGGGGCGACGGAAAGGAACTCGCCTTCGGCGCCGCGCTGATGCTCACCATCGCCGTCAGTTTCGGCTTCGCCGTCCTCCTCGGTCGGCGCCCCGCGATCACCTGAGCCGACCCCGCAGGAGCCTCTCCGCCGGAAAACGAAAATCGCGTAGACTTCCCCCGCAAGCAATTTCGGGGGAACCGCACGACAATGCATCGTCTGCAGGCGGAAGACACGGTGGAAGTGAAGGCGGCGGGCCGCTGGGTCGGGGCCTTCGCCGAGCTCGCCCACACGGTTTTCGTCCCTACCGATCCTCAATTGCGCATCGTCCACTGGCCGGCCAGCGCCGAGGCCCTCACGGGCTGGCGAGCGGAGCGGGCCGTGGGCTTCGGTCTGGGAACGGTGCTCAGTCTCGCACGCGCCACCCTCGTCGACCTGCGCAGCGCCATCGACGCCGGCATTGACCTGAATGACGTCCTGCTTCCCGCCCGCCGCCAGGGTGGCAGCCGTTGCCAGTTGCGTGCCGGCGCGCGCATCGTCCGTGACGAAGGCGGCGCGACCATCGGTGTCGCCTGGTCCCTGCGCCTGGAGATTCCACCCGGGACGACTGTGCCGCCCGCCGACTCTTCCGTACTCGACCTCGCCCTGGCCCGCTGGACCCGCGCCTTCGACCGACTTCCCTTTCCCGTCGCCCTGGTGGACACGGTGGGCAGCGTGCGGCTGGCCAACACCCAGGCCAGCCACTTGCTGGGCGTCGAGGTGGGGCGTCCCTGCTGCTCGACCCTTTGCGGAGCGGCCGGCCCTCAGTGCCGCAACAGCCGCGCCCTGCGTTCCCTGACCCCGGCCCACTGGGAATTCGAAACCCAGGGCAAGCGTCTCGACATGAGCGCCCTGCCCATCGCCATCCATGGCGAGGCACCGGATTTCGTCCTCTGTTTTGGCACGCCGTCGGAACCCCACCTCTCCGCCGAGCTGCGCAAGTTCTTCCGGGCAGTCGATGAAAACCTCGTGGGCGTGGTGATCACAGACGCCAGCGCCCGCGTGGAGTACGCCAACCAACGCGCCAGCGAGATTCTCGGCTGCTCTCCGCTGGAGCTCGTCAGCCGAGACGTGCGCGAGTTCTATTCGCCCCCACCCTACGGCAATTCGGCCGCCCACATCCCCCTCGAGCAGGGCAGCCTGGAAGTGCAGGTGCAGCGGGGAGACGGCGATTTGCGGCCGGTGCGGGCAGCCATTTCCGACATCCCCGACGAGGACGGCCAGATCGCCAACTGGGTCATCCTCCTCGACGACATTTCCGAACGTCGCGCCCTCGAAGCGCGGGAGCGGGATCTGCGCGAGCAGGTGGCCCGCTCGGCGCGCCTCGCGGCGGTGGGGGAGATCGCCACGATGATCGCCCACGAAATCAACCAGCCCCTCTCCAACATCGCCAACTTCGGCCGCGGGCTGCTGCACCGTCTGGCGCGCGGCAAGGTGGATGAGTCTGCCCTCACCGATACTCTGGAAGAGATCGTCCGCCAGATCGAGCGCGCCGATACCGTGGTGCGCAATGTCCGGCGACTGGCCCGCTCCCCGGCCGCGAAAACGACGAGTGCGGACGCCAACGCGCTGATCAACGCCAACCTGCCGACCTTTCACCTCCTCGCCCGCAGCGCGGGGGTGCGCATCGACACCGACCTCGCAGGAACGCTGCCCGCCGTGCCCGCCGACGCCAGCCAGATCGAGCAGGTGCTCATCAATCTGGTCAAAAACGCCGTCGAGGTCTGCGAATCGCTTCCCGCCGAGACACGCCGCGTTACTGTGCGCACCCGGCTCGCCGCGGGGGGCGTTGCCATCGAGGTCGCCGATCCCGCACCCATGCTCAGCCCGGAGTCCCTCAAACGCATCGGCGAACCCTTTTACACCACCAAGCCCGACGGCCTCGGCCTGGGACTTTCCATCAGCCGCACCTTGCTGGAAAATCACGGCAGCCGGCTCAGCGTCCGCCCGCAACCGGAGGGGGGCAAAGCCTTCCACTTCGAACTCGCCGCCGTCCATGAACCTGACTGAAGTCTCCGAATCCCCCTGCGCCCTGCCCCCCCCGGTGGTCTACGTGGTGGACGACGACCCGGTGGCGCGCAAGTCCGTGGCGTTCCTGGTCGGCATCCTGGACGTCGAGGTCTGCGCCGTCGAATCCGCCGAATCCTTCCTCGCCGCCTACCGCCCGGGACTCGTCAGTTGCCTCATCCTCGACGTGCGCATGCCGGGCATGAGCGGCATGGAGTTGCAGTCCGAGCTGGCCCGCCGGGCCATCGACATTCCCATCATCTTCGTTTCCGGGCACGGCGACATCCCCATGGCGGTGCGGGCGATGCAGGGCGGCGCCCTCGATTTCCTGACCAAGCCCTACGGCGATCAGGATCTCCTGGAACGGGTCCAGAAGGCCCTGCGCCACGACCGCGAATGCAAGCTGCGCAAACGTCACCAGGCGGCCCTGCAGGCACGCCTCGCCCTCCTCACCCAGCGTGAGCTGGAGGTTCTGCAACTGGTCGTGCGCGGCCTCACCAACAAGGAAGTCGCCCAGGACCTCAACATCAGCGTGAAGACCGTCGAGACGCACCGCGCGAGGGTCATGGAGAAAATGCGCGCCGACAATCTGGCGGGTCTGTGCGCCGCAGTCCAGGCGGCGCGGCAGGCGACCCCCTGACCGGGCTCGGGGTTAACCCTGATAAATACCCAGCCTTTCCCGAATTTTCCCGGATATTCCGAAAACCTAGACTCTCTCCATATAAGGGGTCGTGTCTGTCACGATGGCATCGGCTCCGACTGGAGAAGAAAATGGACATTCTGTTACTGGATCCCGATCAGGATCGCCGGAGGAGGCTCCTGGAAGCGATCGATCTTTTGGGCTGCGTGCGCACCGTGCGCTTTGGCAGCACTCTCGCTGAAATCCGCACCATGGCCCGCCACGGCCACTTCACCGTCGCCCTCGTGGGGCCGGACATTCCCGAGAACTCCCTCGCCGCGGTCACCTTCCTGCGCGGGCTTCTGCCCTCGACCCTGCTGATCGCCTACGACGGCTTCGACCGCTACGATCACAACCGCCAGCAGCGCATCCTGGACGCCGGAGCCAACGCGGTGTTCGACATCCGTTTCTCCGCCATGAAGATCGCCATGCTGTTGCGCCCGCTGTTGCGCGGCTCGGTAAGCGCCGGCAACCTCGAAGAACAATCCGCGGCAGCCTGAGCGGAAATCCAAACCGGCGGCTGACCCACAGCTCCTTCGTTCGACGATCTCCGACGGGCGAGGCGGAACAACCGCCCGCCCGTCTCTTTTCGCCCGCGCCTGAACTTACTCGCCCCGGGGCAAGCGTTCGGTGAGGGCGTCGGCCTCCTGGGGACGGGAGAGCAGGAAACCCTGAACCGAATCGCAGCCGAGTTCGACCAAAGCCGCCAGTTGCCGCTCGGTCTCGACCCCTTCGGCCATGGCGCTCATTTCGAGGGAATGCGCCATGACGATGATCGTCCGGGCGATTTCCAGATCATTGACGTTATCCGGATCGTCGAGCCCATGCACGAATGATCGATCGATCTTGAGGGTGGAGAGCGGCAGTCGGGACAGTCGCGAGAGGGACGAATAACCGGTCCCGAAATCATCGAGGCTGCTGGCGATACCCATTCCCTTGAGTTGCAGCAGGGTGGCGGCCACGCTATCTGGACTGTGGCCGACGGCGCCCTCGGTGATTTCGACGCTGACGGCCTTGGGCGAAAGATCGAAATAGTGCAAGAGGCGCATGAGCGCCTCACCGACCCCGGGGCCGTGGATGTGGAGGGGCGAGACGTTGAGGGCCACCGGCGGAGGCAGGCGCCCGGCAGCGCGCCAGGCCTTGATCTGTCGCATGGCGGCCTGGAACACCCACTCGGTCAGCGGCAGGATGAGACCCGCCTCCTCGGCCAGGGGGATGAAGCGGCTGGGAGGAACCTCGCCGAAGGCGGGCGAGTTCCAGCGCAGGAGCGCTTCCAGGCCGATGAGACTCTTCTCCGGCAGACTGTACTGGGGCTGATAGACGAGGCGCAGCTCGCCACTGGTGGTCAGCGCCTGACGCAGGCCGTTGATGAGCCCGAGGCGCTCGGCGGGCGCCCGGCGGATTTCCGCCGACGAATAGCAATAGGTGTTGCGGCCGCTCTCCTTCGCGCGGTACATGGCCGCATCGGCGCTCTGCAAAAGCGCGCCGACATCCTCACCGTCTGCCGGGTAGAAGGCGATTCCCATGCTGGCCGAGATGCGCTGGCTGAAGCCGGTGGCCGAGAGAGGCGTATCGAGCGCCTGCCGGCAACGCTCGACCAGGGCCTCGATCTCGCCGTCGCGCAACTCGTCGATGAGGACGACAAACTCGTCGCCGCCCAGACGCGCCACCGTATCCTGCTCCCGCACCGCGTGCGAGAGTCGCTCGGCGACGCTGCGCAGGACGTTGTCGCCGTAGTCGTGCCCGAGGCTATCGTTGATGTCCTTGAAATTGTCGAGGTCGATGAAGATCAGGGCGAAGCGGTGCTGGTGCCGCTGCGCGCGCACGACGGCCCGCCGGACGCGATCGTTGAAGAGAGCCCGGTTGGGGAGGTGGGTCACCAGGTCGTGCATGGCCTGGAATTCGAGATTTTTGCGCGCCTCGCGCAGACTGGTGATGTCGGAGAAGATCGCCACGTAGTTGCAGAGCTCGCCACGCTCGTCGCGGATGGCGTTGATGGTGAGCCACTCGGTGAAGAGGGTTCCCGCCTTGTTGCGATTCTCGATTTCGCCCTGCCAGAGGCCGGTGGCGTTGAGCTGCGTCCACATGGCTTTGTAGAACTCGGGGTCGTTGCGGTCGCTCCGGAGGATGCGCGGCGTCTGCCCGACGACTTCGGCGGCGGAGTAACCGGTAATGCGGGTGAAGGCCTCGTTGACGGTGACGATGCGCTGCTCCGCGTCGGTGACCATGACCGCTTCGGCAGCGCCGCTGATGACCCGGGCGGCGAGCCGCAACTGCTCGTCGGCGCGCCGCTTGTCGGTGACGTCCGTGATCTGGACGCAGAGGGCGTAGATCTCCCCGGAGCTGTCCGTGAGCGGGAAACGCACCTGGTGGAGCCAACGGGGACCGCGCCGGGTCTCCACCAGTTCCTCGATCTCCACGAGTTCACTGCGGCGCAGGGCGATCAGTTCCTCGTCCCGGAAACGCTTGGCGAGGGGGCGGGCAAGCAGCTGAGAGTCGCCACGGCCGGTAAAATCCTTGTCGCCGTCCGAAAAGTAGTCGCGATAGCCCGCGTTGGCGTAGAGGTACTTGCCCGAAACGTCCTTGATGGCGATGAGGAATGGCGTGTGCTCCATCACCGCCCGCAGGCGGCTCTCGCTCTCGTTGAGGAGCCGCGTGGCGCGCAGGAGTTCGGTCTGCTCCAGGAGGCTGACGATGGCGCCGATGGCCTGGTCGTCAGGTCCGAAGATGAGGGTGATGCGCAGCAGGTACTCGTGACCGTCGCCGGAGACGTGGATCTCCTTCGGCTGACGCCGCTCAATAGTCTCGCTGGCCAGGGGGCCGAAGCCGGGCATGCCCTTGGGCAGGAGCAGGTTGCCCACATCTTCGCCGAGAATCCCGCGGTGCATCTTGAAGAGCACCTCGGCGGCCGCGTTGAAACGAAGGATGCGCAGATCGCCGTCGAGAACGATGATGGGCATGCCCACGTTGTTCTGGATCGATTCGAGATCGGAGTTGGTGCGGATCAGGTCCGCGGATTTGACCTGGAGTTCCTCGTTGATGGTGAGCAGCTCTTCGTTGGTCGATTGCAGCTCTTCGTTGGCCGCCTCCAGCTCTTCATTGGTGGCCTGCAGTTCTTCGTTGGCCGCCTGGACTTCCTCGTTGAGGGCCTGCATCTCCTCGTTGGAGGTTTCCAGCTCCTCCACCAGGGTCTGCATGTGCTCGCGCGTCGCGACGAGTTCATCTTCCAACTGCTTCTGGCCGACGTCGTGCTCGTCGCCGCCGCGGATCGTCTCTGGAATATCCTCGGAGGGCACGAAGGCGACAAGGAACAAGCGCTCCCCGCCTTCAACGTGCAGCGGGTGCACGTTGAGCCTGATCATGGGGCCGCTCTTGCCCCGCAGCGGCAGCCGGCGGCGGCCTTCGACGCTGGTCTTCTTCTGGTCCGCCGCCCGCAGGAGCGCCTGGGCTTCGACCTTGAGTTCCCGTACCAGGAGGGTCGTCAGATCGAGGGAAACGCGCCCGGGAGGAATTTGCAGATAGCTGGAGGCATCCCCCAGGACGTGCTGGATCTGCATGTCCGAATTGACCACCACGCTGGGGGGTACGTAGATCTGGGTGGCCGCCTTGAGAATGACCTGCTCGCGGCTCATCGTCGGACGCCCGCTCGCGGCGGGAGGCGGCGACTCGGATGCGGCCGCCACGGAAGCACCCGCGCCAGAGGAAGGCAGTGCGCGCACGCCTTCCGCCCGCCGCCGGAAGATGCGTGCCTCCTTGCTTTCAGGCACGAAGAGCAGATCCTGCTGGGCAACGCTTTCCGACTTGCCCAGGAAAAGGTGCCCGTCCGGCAGAAGCGCATAGTGGAAGAGCGACAGGATGCGGGCCTGTAACTGGGGCTGGAGATAGATCAGCACGTTGCGGCAACTGATCAGGTCCAGGCGCAGAAAGGGGGGATCGAGGACCAGATCCTGGCGGGCGAAGATGACCATGTCGCGGATGGTCTTGGAGATTTCGTAGCGATCGGCGATGGGCCGGAAGTAGCGCTGGACGACGTCCGGACCCAACTCGCTCAGCAGCGAGGCGCTGTAGGCGCCGCGCCGGGCAACCTGCATGGCTTCCATGTCGACATCGGTGGCGAAGATCTGTACCCGGTACTGATCGAAACCGCCGCCCAGCAGGCGATGCAGCTGGATGGCGATGCTGTAGGCCTCTTCGCCGGTGGCGCAGCCCGGCACCCAGACCCGCACTTCGTCGCCGGGTTCCTTGCGGCGCAGGAGCTTGCGCATCACCTCTTCGAGGGCCTGGAAGGATTCGCGATCGCGGAAGAAGGAGGTGACCGAGATGAGAATATCCCGCGCCAGGCGCTCCAGTTCGTCCGGGTGCTGATCGACGAATTCGAGATAGGCGTCGAGGCTGCTCTTGCGGTTGGCGAAGAGGCGTCGCTCGACGCGCCGCCAGAGGGTCGATTCCTTGTAGCCCGAGAAATCGAGCTTGGTGCGATTGCGTACCTTGGCCAAGAGGCGCTTCAAGGCGGTGAGGGGAAGCTCCTGCACGTCGGCGATCGGCAGGACCGGGCGCGCTTCCGCCAGGCGGGAGAGCTCGGCTGCGATTTCCTCCGGCGTCTGGATCCAATCCACGCATCCGGTGTCGATGGCTGCCTGGGGCATGCCGTCGTAGCGAGCCGATGCGGGATCCTGGGCGAAGGTGAACCCGCCGGCGGCCTTGACCGCGCGGATGCCGCTCGATCCGTCTGAGCCGGTTCCGGACAGGATGATCCCGATCGCGTCCTCCTTGCGCTCTTCGGCGAGGGAAGCGAGGAAGAGATTGACCGAAGGCTTGGGGCTGATTTCCCGCGGCGACAAGGTGAGCTGCATGATGCCGTCCCGCAGGACGACGTTGCGGTTGGGCGGCGTGATGTAGATGGTATCGGGGACCGGTGCCTGACCGTCCACCGCCTCGATCACCGGCAGCGAGGTTTCCCGCGCCAGAAGCTGGGGCAGCATGCTCTTGTAGGAAGGAGACAGGTGCTGCACCACCACGTAGGACATGCCGGCGCCCTTGCGCAGACTGGAAACCAGCGCCGTGAGCGCCTCCAGGCCACCGGCGGAAGCGCCGATGCCGACGACGTAATGGTGGGTGCCGCCCTTTTCGGTCACCGTCGGACGCGGCTCAGGGGAAGTTTTCGCGGTCTTGGCGCCGACGCGTCGGGGCATGGTCACTCGTCCTGGACTGTTGTTGCGCAGGATTCTGCCCGCAGGAACGGCTGGCGGGCAAGGCCGCCGGCCCTCGACGGGGATTGCGAGGGCGATCAGGCGGGGTAACCGACCCTTGCGGTGGCGCGAACGCTTTCGCAGGCCAGGCGAACGAGCACGCCAAACAGATCGTGGGCTGTCAGGGCGGCGCTGTGCGCGATACCGCGACTGTGCCGACCATAGGCGAGGCCGGCAGTCAGCGCCTGCTCATAGGCACGGGGGAGCACGCGGGGATCGTGCCAGAAACTGCCGGCGACGCCCTGCGCATCGAGCAGCGCGCGCAGGGCCACGAAACCCTCGACGCGCAAGGCGTCGCCGAGGCGCCACAGGGTAGCCAGGTGGGCTTCGACTTCGGCCTCGGTTTCGCCGTTGGCGCTCAGCCAGGCATCCTTGATCGCTGCATTCATGGTTGTCTCTTCATCTAATTATGGATACGGAATGATAGCTCCTAGCCCCGCTCCTCCCGCCGCACGACGGTCCGGGTATACCCCGAAGACGCGCCCCCGCAAGGACTTTCGGGATGGCGGCGCGCCGCCCCGGCTTCCCTGGCGTGCGTTGCCGGGCACTTTGCGGTAGCCTTCCGCCTTTCCCCCGACCGCAAGACCAAGGAGTTTCCGTGGAAAAGGATTTGCGCGACGCCGCGCTCGAGTACCACCGCCTGCCCACCCCCGGCAAGATTTCCGTCCGCCCCACCAAGGGCCTTACCAATCAGCGCGATCTGGCGCTGGCGTACTCCCCGGGGGTCGCCGCCGCCTGCGACGCCATCGTCGAGGATCCGGCGAGCGCCGCCGAGCTCACTTCGCGCGCCAATCTGGTGGGCGTCGTCACCAACGGTACCGCCGTCCTCGGTCTCGGCAACATCGGCCCCCTGGCCGCCAAGCCGGTCATGGAGGGCAAGGGCTGCCTGTTCAAGAAGTTCGCCGGCATCGACGTCTTCGACATCGAACTCGCCGAGAACGACCCCGACAAGCTGATCGACATGATCGCCGCCCTGGAACCCACCCTGGGCGGGATCAACCTGGAGGACATCAAAGCTCCCGAGTGCTTCTACATCGAAAAGAAGCTCAAGGAGCGCATGAACATTCCCGTCTTCCACGACGATCAGCACGGCACCGCGATCATTTCCGCTGCCGCCATGCTCAACGGGCTGAAAGTGGTCGGCAAGACCATCGGCGAGATCAAGGTGGTCTGCTCCGGCGCGGGCGCCGCCGCCATCTCCTGCCTCGACCTCTGGTGCCAACTGGGTGTGAAGCGCGAGAACGTCATGGTCTGCGACTCCAAGGGCGTCATTTACGTGGACCGCGAGCCCAACATGGAGGCCAACAAGGCCCGCTACGCCCGCGACACTTCCGCTCGCATCCTCGGAGAGGCCATCGTCGGCGCCGATATCTTCCTCGGCCTTTCGACGGCTGGCGTGCTCAAGCCGGAAATGGTGGCGGCGATGGCCCCCAATCCCATGGTTTTCGCGCTCTCCAATCCGATTCCGGAAATCATGCCGGAACTGGCCCGGGCTGCACGACCCGACGCGATCATCGCCACCGGCCGCTCGGACTACCCCAACCAGGTCAATAACGTCCTCTGCTTCCCCTTCATTTTCCGCGGCGCCCTCGACGTGGGCGCCACCCGCATCACCGAGGAAATGAAAATGGCCAGCGTGCGCGCCATCGCCGAACTTGCCGAGGCCGAGGTGAGCGACGAGGTAGCCATGGCCTACCCCGGCGAGGAACTCTCCTTCGGCCGCGACTACCTGATCCCCAAGCCCTTCGACCCGCGGCTGATCGTCAAGATCGCCCCCGCGGTGGCCCAGGCTGCCATGGATTCAGGAGTCGCCACCCGCCCCGTCGCCGATTTCGACGCTTACCGCGCGAAGCTCTCGGAATTCGTCTATCACACCGGCGCCGGCATGCGGGTCATCTTCAGCGCCGCCCGCAAGGCCCGCGGCAAACGCATCGTCTATACCGAGGGCGAGGACGAGCGGGTGCTGCGCGCGGCCCAGATCGTCATCGAGGAAAACATGGCGCGGCCGATCCTCATCGGCCGCCCGCCGGTCATCGAGCATCGGCTGGAGAAGGCCCAGTTGCGCATCCGCCCGGGAGTCGATTTCGACGTCGTCAATCCGGATTCCGACGAGCGCTACCGGGAATGCTGGATGGCCTACCACCAGCTCCTCGCGCGCCGCGGCGTCACGCCCGCCATCGCCAAGAAGGCCCTGCGCCGCAACACCACGGTGATCGGCGCCATGCTGCTGCGCCTGGGGCACGCCGACGGTCTGATCTGCGGCGTCGACGGCCAGTACGGCGAGCATCTCAAGGTGGTGGAAGAGGTGATCGGCAAGCGTCCCGGCGCCAGCATCCTGGCGGCCATGAATTACCTGATGCTCCCCGGACGCTCGCTGTTCATCAGCGACACCCATGTCAACGAGTGCCCCAGCGCGGAAGAGATCGCCGAGATCGCCCTGACCGCGGCGGAGCAGGTCAAGCGTTTCGGTATCCATCCCAAGATCGCCCTGCTCTCCCATTCCAACTACGGTTCAGGCCACTCGGCCTCCGCCCGCAAGATGAGCGCTGCCACCGCCCTGGTGACCGAACGGGTCAAGGGTGACATCGAGGTGGACGGTGAAATGCACGGCGATTCGGCCCTCTCCGAGGAAATTCGTGGCGTCGCCAATCCAGGCTCGGGCATGAAAGGAGAAGCCAACCTTCTGGTCATGCCCAATATCGACGCCGCCAACATCGCCTACAACCTACTCAAGATCACCGGCGGCGAAGGCGTCACCATCGGTCCCATCCTGCTGGGCGCCGCCCGCCCGGTCCATGTCATGACCGCGACGGCCACCGTCCGCCGCCTGGTCAACATGACGGCGCTGGCGGTCGTCGAATCCCTGGAGCACTGAAGGCCGCCGCCCGCCCGGGCGGCTTCGTGCTTTAATGAGGAAACAAACACAACACCCGGAGACAACCATGCCCGATGCCAAATTCCGTCTGGTCACCCGCAGCGACTTCGATGGTCTGGTCTGCGCCGTCCTCTTGAAGGAACTCGACCTCATCGACGACATCAAGTTCGTCCACCCCAAGGACATGCAGGACGGCAAGATCGCCATTAGCGAGCGGGACATCACCACCAACCTCCCGTACGTTGCCGGTGCTCACCTGGCCTTCGACCATCATCTCTCGGAAACCGTCCGCAACACCGGCGAACGCCCCAACCACGTCATCGATGCCAACGCCCCCTCCGCGGCGCGGGTGGTCTTCGACCACTACGGCGGCAAGAAGACCTTCCCCCGGGTCTCCGACGCCATGATGGAGGCGGTGGACAAGGCTGATTCGGCCCAGTTCAGCCGTGAGGAAATCCTCGATCCCCAGGGATGGGTGCTGCTCAACTACCTGATGGACGCCCGCACCGGTCTGGGACGTTTCCGCGATTTCCGCATCAGCAACTACGCTCTGATGATGGATCTCATCGACTACTGCCGCGACCACGACATCGACGACATCCTGGCGCTGCCCGACGTGCGCGAGCGGGTCGAACTCTATCTCGAACACGCCGAACGGGCGAAGGAGCAGATCCGGCGCTGCACCACCGTGCGCGGCAATCTCGCCATCCTCGATCTGCGCGGGGAAGAGACGATCTGGGCGACCAACCGCTTCATGGTCTATGCCCTCTTCCCCCAGTGCAACATTTCGATCCACGTGCTCTGGGGCCTGCAACAGCAAAACACAGTCCTGGCCACCGGAAAGTCCATCCTCGACCGTTCGAGCCGCACCAATGTCGGCGAGCTGATGCTCGTCTACGGCGGCGGCGGTCATCAGGCCGCCGGCACCTGCCAGGTCGATAACGACCGCTCCGCCGCGGTACTCGCCGAACTGACCGCCCGCATCAACACCGACGGCTGAGGACGAGCGCCCGCCCGCGGCGAACTCTTCCGCTGCGGGGCAGGCGCGAAATCCCCAAGCCCGGCTTCCCCCGGAGTTCGCCATGGCCCGACTTCAACTGCCCCCACCGGCTGCCGATCCGGCGCCGCTGTTCGCCGACGCTGCTGCGGCCCGCGAATGGATCGCCGGCCAGCCCCTCGTCACCGCCGAGCAGTTGAACGACCTTCTTGGCCAGATTCGCGCGGTAGATGCCTCCAGCCAACCGCTTGCCGAGCGTTTCCCCACGCTGGCGGTGCTGCGTTCGGCCGTGGTACGCGCCCAGAGCGGACTGGAAGCGCGCTACACCCGCAAGGCGCTGCCGCTCAGCAGCGACGGGGCCGAAGCCTTCGCCCTCTCCAGAGACCTCTGGCGCAGCCTCTCGGTGGCGCATCTGCGCATGGTTCCCGGCTTGGCCCCAGGGAAGGCGGCGGTTCCCCTGCACCGAGCGGCCGTCACTCTGCGCCTGGAGCATTTCGCCCATATCCTGGCCGGGCAGGAGCCTCCCGCGGCGCTCAACCGCCTGCTCTATGACGTGCTGGACACCGCCGACGAGTTCGGAATTCTGCGCAGCACGGTGGCCGACCCGGACTTCGACTATCTGGGCGAATCCCCGGTGGCCGGCCAGATCGCCTGGGCCTGGCTGCTCGCCGCCGCCGATCCCTTCGGCCTCTCGCTGCCCCAACTCACGGTCGCCAGCCGCGCCTTCTCCCGCTGGAAGGATCTCGCCGGTTTCCAGGCGCAGCCCGACGACGACCCCAAGGCGCGGGTTCTTCCCCTGGCCGGTATGCTCCCCGGTGTCGCCCTACCCGATGGCGGCTTCCGCTGGCTGGATGTGCGCGGCGTGGTGCGCAAGATTCGCCGCCGCATCGAGTCCCTGGACGCCGGCGAGTCCCCGGAATCCCTCAAGCTGGGCCGCGACCTCGCCGGCCCGGCGTGCGGCGAACTTCTGCGGCGCATGGATCTCGCCCTCAAGAAAACGGGGATCGCCGCCGGCCTCGAATCGGCCCCCGTGGCCCTCGCTTTCGGTTGCGAGGCGGCCTATGTCGCCATCGAACGCCGCCCCCTCAATCCGGCTGGGCTCGACGCCCGCAGCGCCGGCAAGAATCACGAGCGCATGGCGATCTTCGGCTTCGACAACGTCGCCAACATGACCGGTGCCGTCGCCCGCGTCGATGTGGAGAGTGAAACCTGGCAATTGGCAGGCGACCGCGTCGTCCGGCTCCCGGGAGGCGCCAGCCGCCACCTCGCCCCTTGCCTCGTCGCCCTGGCGGCGGACAACCCTGCAGCGGTGCAGTTGGGCGTGATGCAGGGTCTCAAGGTGACCGAGGACGGCTGCCTCACCGCCGTCGTGCGCTGGTACGCGGAGCAGCCTTTGGCCGCCCGCTTGCGGCGCACCGGTCCGCAACTGGCCCGGACCCCGCGGGTTCCCGTCTTCGTCCTGCCCGACGAAAAGGTCCAGGGTGGTTTTTCCCTCATCGTCCCCCCGACCGCCGGTATCCGCAGCGACACTGCCATCGCCCTCGACGACTCTCCCGTCGAGCACGTCCTGGTCGGCGCGGCCATCGAACGCGGCAGCGACTTTGTGCGCTACGCCGGCCGACGCAACTGAGTCCGGCGGAACAGCCTTCCCGCGACCCTTGTTAGCACTCTGACAGAACGAGTGCTAAAATAGGGGCGTGCACCCTGTCCATAGGAGAGCCCGCAATGTCCAATGCCCTGGCGCTTCCCGTCCCGACTGCCGTCGGCAACATCGATGCCTTCATCGCGACGGCGAACCGTTATCCGCTCCTGTCCGAGGCGGAGGAGAGTGCGCTTGCCCGCCGCCTGCGCGACGAGGGCGACCTCGATGCCGCGCGGCAACTGGTGTTGAGCCATCTGCGTCTGGTCATTTCCATCGCCCGCGGCTATCTGGGTTACGGCTTGCCCCACGCCGACCTGATCCAGGAAGGCAATATCGGCCTCATGAAGGCGGTCAAGCGCTACGACCCCGACCGCGGCGTGCGCCTGGTGTCCTTCGCCATTCATTGGATCAAGGCCGAGATTCACGAGTACATCCTGAAGAACTGGCGCCTGGTGAAGGTCGCCACCACCAAGGCCCAACGCAAGCTCTTCTTCAATCTCCGCAGCCTGAAGCACGACTATGAGGGCAGCGGGACGCTGAATTCCAGGCAGGCCGGCGAAGTGGCGGCCCTTCTCGGCGTCAAGCGGGAAGAGGTGGTGGAAATGGAAACGCGCCTGTCTGGTCGCGACCTCGCTCTGGAAGGAAATCCCGATGATGGCGACGACGGCTTCGCGCCCATCGACTATCTCGCCGACAGTCGCTACGAACCGCTTCGGGTCATCGAGAACAAGGCCGTCGCCCGCTTGCAGAGCGACGGCCTGGCGAGCGCCCTGGCGAATCTCGATCCCCGCAGCCGACGCATCGTCGAGGCCCGCTGGCTGCACGAGGGCGAAGCCGCCACCCTGCACGATCTGGCGGCCGAGTTTCAGGTATCTGCAGAGCGCATCCGGCAGATCGAGGTCAAAGCCCTGGCGAAAATGAAGGACGCGCTCAGCGCCCCGCGAGCAGCAACCTGATATCCGAGACGATTGCATCGACCGGCGCGCTGTCCCCGACATAGAGCCTCAGGCGTCCGCCCGGGTCGAAAACGTAGCTACCGGCCGAGTGGTCGATCACATAACCCAGGCCGCCCCCCACTTCCTTCACAGCACTGTGGACCAGAAATTCCTTCGCCACGGCGGCGGTCGTCGCCGCATCCCCGTACAAACCGAGAAAGCGGGCGTCAAACCAGGGCACGAAAGCCTTGAGGCGAGCTGCGTCGTCGCGACGCGGGTCGAGGGTCACAAACAGCACTTGAACCCGATCCGCCTCGTTCCCCAAAGCCTTCATTACCTCGGCGTAACGGGCCAGCGTGGTGGGACAGACATCTGGGCAGGAGGTGTAGCCAAAGAACAGCACCACCGCTTTGCCACGAAAATCGTCCAGGCGCCGGGGCTTCCCCTCGTGATCGTTGAGAGCCAGCGCCTTGCCGAAACTCGCGCCGCTGATATCGGTGGCTTGGAACTTCGCAGGCTCGGGCTGACAGGCGACAAGGCCGGCCAGCGTCAGGCAACAAGCAAGAAGGTGAAATTTCGTAAACATGGCGGGAACTTTTTTTGGAACTTATTGCCCTCCACTGACTCTGAAAACGAGTTTAAGTTCTCACAAGGGGAGGGAACACAAATGGCGGGATATGCCATGGGTTCTTGCGCGACCATTCAGTGGACCATCGGCTCCGGCACTTCGTTGCCGCGCGCCCTCGCGCGCCGTCTCCTCATCGCGGCCGCCGCCGTTTCAGGACTCATCGCAGCGGGTTTTGCCCTGGCCGGGGCCTGGCCGGTACTGCCCTTCGCCGGCATCGAGGTCGCCGCCCTCTGGGCCGCCATCCATCATCTGCGCCGCCACGCCGGCGACCATGAAAAAATCGTTCGCGACGAAACACGTCTCGTCGTCGAACGTCAGTTCGGTTCCCGTCACGAAAGCTTCGAACTCAATCCCTACTGGGCGCGCCTGCGCCTGGAGACGCCACCGGGGGGTGGCGAGGAGCGGATGTTCGTGGGCTCCCACGGCCGTGAGGTCGAAATCGGCCGCGGGCTGGACGGGTCGAAGAAGCGAGCGCTCGCCCTACAAATCAGAAAGGCGCTCGCGCTGTAAGCGTTTGCATCAGGTCCATCCAACGGAGGGTTAGTTGAATACAACGAAACACCGGTCACGCAGCGCGCTGCCGTGGCTACTTCTGGCTTTGCCCGGTTTTTCCCGGGCCGATTACGCCTGGAACTTCCCCGAGCCGGTGACGCCCATCGCCCGGGACACGCTGAAGATCCACAACGAGTTCATGCTCATCATCACGGCGCTGTTCGTGGTGGTTTTCCTGATCATGATCTACTCGATGATCAAGCACCGGAAGAGCGTCGGCCACCAGCCGGCGAAATTCACCGGCCCCAAGGGAGGCGTCCAATGGTTCTGGGCCCTGTTGCCCTTCGGAATCCTGCTCTTCATCGACTTCATCCTCATGGGCATCCCGGCGGTGCACGCCATCATCGACATGGAGGACACCAAGACCAAGGCGGACATGGTGCTCAAGGTCACCGGCATGCAGTGGAAGTGGCAGTACGAATACCCGGAAGCCGGCGTCAAGTTCATCAGCACCATGGCCACTCCTCGGGAGCAGATCGCCAACGCCGAGAAGAAGGGCGAGCACTACCTCCTCGAGGTGGACAATGAGGTGGTCCTGCCGGTGGGCAAGAAGGTTCGCGTGCTGCTGACTTCCACCGACGTCATCCACACTTGGTGGGTGCCCCAGTTCGGCGTGAAGCGTGACGCCATCCCCGGCTTCCTGCGGGAGACCTGGGTCAAGATCGAGAAGCCCGGCGTGTACCGCGGCCAGTGCGCCGAACTGTGCGGCAAGGATCACGGATTCATGCCGGTGGTGGTACGCGCGGTCCCAGAGCCGGAATACCTCGCCTGGCTGGACAAGAAGAAGGCTGAATCGGCTGCCGCTGCGGGCGGTGCCGATCGCACCTGGAGCAAGGACGAGCTGATCGCCAAGGGTAAAGAGGTGTACGAGAAGAACTGCATGGTCTGCCACCAGGCCGACGGCAAGGGAATTCCGAACGCCTTCCCGGCGCTGTCCGGCAGCCAGATCTGCAATACCGAATGGCTGTCCAAGGACGGCAAGCTGATCCCCGACAGCCACGTGGACCGGGTCATGAACGGCAAGGCCAACACGGCCATGCAGGCATTCAAGGGCACCCTGTCCGACACCGAAATCGCCGCCGTCATCACTTACGAGCGGAACAGCTTCGGCAACACCATGGGCGACATGGTCCAACCCGCCCAGATCAAGGCCTTGCGCTAGGAGACGAGACATGAGCATCGCCACCACCCATCCCACGGAACACCACGACGAGCACCACCCCAGCGGCATCATGCGCTGGCTGACGACGACGAACCACAAGGACATCGGCACGATGTACCTGACCTTCGCCCTCATCATGTTCTTCGTCGGCGGCATCATGATCCTGGCCGTACGGGCCGAGCTGTTCTCGCCCGGTCTGCAGCTGATGAAGCCGGAATTCTTCAACCAACTGATCGGGGTCCACGCCCTGGTAATGATCTTCGCCGCGCTCATGCCGGCGGCGACCGGCTTCGCCAACTGGCAGATTCCGCTCATGATCGGCGCCCCCGACATGGCCTTGCCCCGTCTCAACAACTGGGGCTTCTGGTTGTTGCCGCCGGCCGCCATCCTGCTCACCCTTCCGTTCACGCTGGCCCTCTTCGGCATCGGCGACGGCGCCATCGCCACCGGCTGGACCTTCTACGCGCCCCTCTCGGTGCAGGGCGGCATCGGCGTCGATTTCGCGATCTTCGCGGTGCATATCCTGGGCGTCAGCTCGATCATGGGGTCGATCAACATCATCGTCACCATCTTCAACCTGCGGGCGCCGGGCATGTCCCTGATGAAGCTGCCCCTCTTCGCCTGGGGCTGGCTGATCACCGCCTTCCTCCTCATCGCCACCATCCCGGTGCTGGCCGGCGCGGTCACCATGCTCCTCACCGACCGTCACTTCGGCACGCACTTCTTCAATGCGGCGGGGGGCGGCGATCCCATCCTCTTCCAGCACCTGTTCTGGTTCTTCGGCCACCCCGAGGTCTATATCCTGCTGCTTCCGGTGTGGGGGCTCATGCCCCACGTGCTGTCCACCTTCAGCAGAAAGCCCAACTACGGCTACAAGGCGCAGGTGTATAGCTTCATCGCCATCGGCGTGCTCTCGGTCATCGTCTGGGCACACCATTTCTTCACGGTGGGCATGCCGGTGCCGGCGCTGATCTACTTCATGTTCAGCACCATGTCGATTTCCCTGCCGCTCGCCGTGCTGTTCTTCTGCTGGATCGCCACCATGTGGCGCGGCGCCATGACTTTCGAAACGCCCATGCTCTTCGCCCTGGGCTTCATCGTCCTCTTCGGCATGGCCGGCCTCACCGGTCTGGTGCTCGCCGACGTGGCGGCGGACGCCCAGTACCACCACAGCTACTTCGTGGTCGCTCACTTCCACTACGCCCTCTTCGCCGGCGGCATCATGGGGGTGATGACCGGGGTCTATTACTGGCTGCCCAAGTGGACCGGCCACATGTACAGCGAAACCCTGGGCAAGTGGCACTTCTGGCTGACCGTCGTTTCCTTCAACCTGACCTTCATGCCCCAATTCTTCCTGGGCCTGGCCGGCATGCCGCGGCGCATTCCCGACTACGCGCTCCAGTTCTCGGAATTCAACGCCATCTCGACGGTGGGCGCTTTCATCCTCGGCCTCAGCCAATTGCTCTTCGCCTACAACATCTGGCGTTGCGTGAAGGGTGGCCCCAAGGCGGAGGGCCGCGTGTGGGAAGGCGCCGAGGGCCTGGAGTGGGAGCTGCCGTCGCCGCCGCCCCATCACAGCTGGGAAACCCAGCCGGTGGTGAAGTGATGAGCGCCGCCACCTTCACCCCCGAGGAAATCGCCCGTCGCCAAGCCGCCGCCCGCCGGACGGCTTGGGCGCTCGGCGCCGCCGTCCTGGCGCTGTACCTGATCGGCTTTATCATCCAGCGCTGATGGACGCCGCCCATCCCATCCCGCCCAACCATAGCCGCCTGGTCGCCCGCCTGGTATTGGTGGTTGCCGCGGCCTTCGCCTTCGGCTTCGCCCTGGTTCCCCTCTACGACGTGCTCTGCGAGGCCACCGGCTTCAATGGCAAGACGGGGGACAAGAAGGCGGTGCGAGAAGGCATCGGCGTAGGCGGGCTGGTCAGCTCGGCCCCGGCGCCCTCGCGGGTGGTCACCGGCCGCACCGTGCGGGTGGAATTCACTGGCACGGTGATGCCCGGCCTGCCTTGGGACATGCGGCCCCTCACCCATGCCCTGGACCTGCACCCCGGCGAGTTGCAGCAGGTGAAGTACTTGGTGCGCAACACTTCAGATCGGACCATCGTCGGCCAGGCGGTACCTAGCGTCACGCCGGGTCAGGCCGCCCAGCACTTCGAGAAGCTGGACTGTTTCTGCTTCGCCCAGCAGACCTTCGCCCCGGGCGAAGCCCGCGAGCTGCCGCTGACCTTCATTGTCAAGCCGGAACTGGACGAAGACATCCGCCACATCACGCTTTCTTACGCATTCTTCAGCGTCGACGCCAAACCGTCGACCGCCAACATTCGGGAGGCCCAATGAGTTCCACTGCAGCACCCAGCGCCCACAGCCAGCACTACTTCGTTCCTCAGCCTTCGCTCTACCCCTTCATCCTCGCCGGCGGCATGTTCCTGCTGGCCCTGGGCTTCATCCTCAAGATGAACACCTACGCGCCCGGCCCCTGGGTCATGATCGGCGGGGCGGCGGTCATTCTTTACGTGCTCTTCGGCTGGTTCGGCAAGGTCATCGCCGAGTCCCAGGGAGGTTCCTACCGGGATTGGGAGGACAAATCCTTCCGCTACGGCATGATCTGGTTCATCGCCTCGGAAGTCATGTTCTTCGCGGCTTTCTTCGGCGCTCTTTTCTATGTGCGGACCATCTCGGTGCCTGAGCTGGGCAACATGGTCGCCGAGCACGGCGTCACCCTCTACCCGGACTTCACTGCCGCCTGGCCCTCCAGCGGCCCCAAGGGCCCGCAGTTCACGCCCATGGGCGCCTGGGGCATCCCGGCGATCAACACCGCCCTGCTGCTCTCCTCTGGCGTGACGGTTACCTGGGCCCACTGGGCGCTCCTGAAGAACAATCGCACCCAGCTCAACCTGGGCCTCTTCGCCACCGTGGCGCTGGGCTTCATCTTCCTCGGCTTCCAGGCCTACGAATACCACCACGCCTATACGGAAATGGGCCTCACCCTGGGCGCCGGCGCCTACGGAGCCACCTTCTTCATGCTCACCGGCTTCCACGGTTTCCACGTGACTCTTGGGGCGATCATGCTAACCGTCATCCTTGGACGTTGCCTGAAGGGCCACTTCGATTCCGAACGCCATTTCGCCTTTGAGGGCGTGGCCTGGTACTGGCACTTCGTCGATGTGGTCTGGCTGGTGCTCTTCGTCTTCGTCTACTGGCTGTAGCCGGGAATCCAGCCCCATCTCAAGCCCAACAAGAGAAGCACAAAGACCGTGACCGACAAGCCGACCCGCAGCGTCAACGCCCGCACCGTGCGGACGCTGGCGCCGCGGTCCCGGTAAAGATAGAAGAGTCCGGAAAACAGGCTGCCGACGATGGCCAACAGCATCAATACCACCAGCAACTTGAGCATGGGGAATTCTCCGGAAGGGCTAAAGGCTTGCGAGTATGCGCGCCCCGCCGCGGGAAGGGCAACCGGCCGCCGCGGCGTGCTCCTGTGGGGAGGGCTGCTCCTGGCCGGCCTGGTTTCCCTGTTCGTCAATCTGGGCCTCTGGCAGTGGAACAAGTACGCCCAGAAAACCAGCCTGCAGGCCGACCTGGACGCCCGCAGCCGCGGCGCCCTGGTGAGCCTGCCCACCTCCCCCGCCGAAGCTGAATCCCTGCGCTACCGACATTTTTCCGCCCGCGGCGAGTACGACGCCAGCCGCCAGGTACTGATCGACAACCGCGTCCACAACGATCGCGCCGGCTACCACGTCCTGACGCCCCTGCGCCTCGCCGGGAGCGAGATGCGCGTCCTGGTCAATCGCGGCTGGGTGCCGGCGACAGCGGACCGCCGCGAGTTGCCCGCCACTCCGGTGCCGACCGGAACCGTTGAGGTCACCGGCATCGCCGTCGTTCCCCCCAGCCGCTTTTTCACCCTCGCGCCACAGCCCGCCGCCCAGGCGGAAGTGATCTGGCAAAACCCTGATCTCGAGCGCTTCCGCCAAATGGCGCCTTACCCGCTGCAACCGATCATTCTGCAACTCGATCCCGAGGCGACCGACGGTTACGTGCGCGAGTGGCCACGCCCTGACGAGCGCTCCGACAAGCACCTCTCCTACGCCCTGCAGTGGTTCGGCTTCGCCGCCAGCAGCGTCGGCATCTGGCTGTGGCTCCTGCTGCGCCCCGCTCCATCCGCTCGCCGCCCATGAACGCCATGAGCCTGCGCGAAGAGTCCCCCAGCCCCGCCGCCATCGCCGCCGGCCGCCGCACCCTGCTGCTGGCGACGGGAGCGCTCATGCTGCCCTTCTTCCTCGGGGCCGCCCTCTATTTTTCCGGCTGGCGCCCGGCCCAGACCGGCAACCGCGGCGAACTGCTGCAACCGCCCGTGGCGTTCCCCGCCGCGCAGTTCGTCGGCGCCGACGGCTCGCCCCTGACCGGCGCCGCACTCACCGGCAAGTGGACCCTGCTGCTCGCCGGTCGCGGGCCTTGCGACACCGCCTGCACCGGGCGCATCGACGAAATGCGCCGCATCCAGGTCTCCCTCAACAAGGAGATGGGACGCCTGCGCCGCCTGGTGCTCAGCGACGACGCCGCTCAGCCCGCCTTCGCCGCGGCCCACGCCGTCCAACCCGACCTGCGGGTCGCCGGGAGCCGAGAATTCTGGCCCGCAGCGTTGGCGCCAGAGCCGGGCTACCGCCTCTACGTCATCGACCCCCAGGGCAACCTGATGCTGCGCTACGCCGCCGACGCCCCCGGCCAGGACGTGCGCAAAGACCTCGAACACCTGCTCAAATTCGCCTGGACCGGATAGGAGATTCCATGCACACCGCCATCGCCCAACCGCTCACCCTGACCCAGCGCCTCAAGGCTTTCAGTCACCTTTGCAAGCCGCGGGTGAACAGCCTCATCGTGTTCACCGCCATGATCGGCATGTTCCTCGCCACGCCCGGCTTCCCGCCCCTCTTGCGCTTTCTGGTGGCTTCCCTGGGCATCGCCCTGGTGGCCTTTTCGGCCGCGGCCCTCAACTGCCTCGTCGAGCGCACCGTGGATGCCCGCATGGCGCGCACCAACTGGCGCGCCACCGCCCGGGGCGACATCTCGCCCCTCGAAACCATCAGCTTCGCCACCCTGCTGGGCGCCGCCGGCCTCTGGCTCCTGCACACCTTCATCAACGACCTGACCATGTGGCTGACGTTAGCCACCTTTCTCGGTTACGCCGTCATCTACACCTTGATTCTCAAGCCCGCCACGCCCATGAACATCGTCATTGGTGGCGCGTCCGGCGCCATGCCGCCGCTCCTCGGCTGGACCGCCATGACCGGGCAGATTTCGCCCGAGCCGCTGGTGCTCTTCCTCATCATCTTCCTGTGGACGCCCCCCCATTTCTGGGCCCTGGCCTGCTACCGCCGCGACGACTACGCCAAATCGGGCCTGCCCATGCTGCCGGTGACCCACGGCGTCGAATTCACCTGCCAGCAGGTTCTGCTCTACACCGTGATGCTCGCCGCGGCGAGCTTGATTCCCGTCTCCCTGGGGATGAGCGGCTGGCTCTACCTGGCCGCCGTCGCCCTCCTCGACCTCGGCTTCCTGGCCTACGCCATCGCGCTGTGCCGACGCTACAGCGACGAACTGGCGAAGAAGACCTTCCGCTACTCGATCCTCTACCTGACGCTGCTCTTCGCGGCCCTCTTCGCCGACCGTCTGGTCGCCTGATGCCCCTGCGCCGCCGCCTCATCCTCGTCGCTGCCTGTCTGGCCTTCGCCGTCGTCGCCCTGGGTGCCTATGTGCGCCTCTCCGATGCCGGCCTCGGCTGCCCCGACTGGCCCGGCTGCTACGGCCACTGGGTAGGCGTTCCCGACGAAGCCCACGAACAGGCCGCGGCCGTGCAGGCCTTTCCCGGCAAGCCGGTGGAGGCCGCCAAGGCCTGGAAGGAAATGGTGCACCGCTATTTCGCCGGCACCCTGGGGCTGCTCATCCTGGCCATCTGCGCGCTTTCCTGGCAGAAGGCGGCGCGCGCCGTCCGTTCCCCGGCCCTGCCCACCGCCCTGCTGGCCATCGTCAGCTTCCAGGCCCTGCTGGGCATGTGGACCGTCACCCTGCTCTTGAAGCCCCTGGTGGTCACCGCCCACCTCCTGGGGGGCATGACCACGCTAGCCCTGCTGGTGGCGCTGGCCCTGGGGGAGGAACGCCGGCTGGCGCCAGCGGCCCCGCCGGGAATCAAACCCCTCGCCCTGCTGGCGCTGCTCGCCGTCGTCGCCCAGATCGCCCTCGGCGGCTGGGTGAGCAGCAATTACGCGGCCCTCGCCTGCCCCGACTTCCCCACCTGCCACGGCGCCTGGCTGCCCACCGCCGACTTCCCCAACGCCTTCACCCTGCACCGGGAACTCGGGCAGACCGCCGACGGCACCCTGCTTTCCCAGGACGCCCTCACCGCCATCCACTGGAGCCATCGCCTGGGCGCCCTCGTCGTGGCCGTGCTCGTCGGCGCCCTGTCGCTGAGGCTCCTCCGCCAGCCGGAATGGTCCACCTGGGGCCGCTGGCTTCTTGGCACACTCGCCGTCCAGGTCGGCCTCGGCGTCGCCAACGTCCTGCTCTCCCTGCCCCTGCCCCTGGCCGTCGCCCACAATCTGGGGGCGGCGGCGCTGCTCACCACCACTCTGGCGCTCAATCTGCGCCTGGTTTCGGCTTCAAGCCGCCAGCCGCTCCAGAATCTTGCCGTGAATCCCGCCGAAGCCGCCGTTGCTCATGACCAGAACGTGGTCGCCTGAGCGGGCTGCGGCGACGATACGCTCCACCAGGCCATCCAGATCGTCCGCGACGGTCGCCTTGGCGCCCAGCGGGGCCAGCGCTTCCGCAGCATCCCAGCCCAGGTTGGCGCCGTAGCAGAAGACGGCGTCCGCTTCGGCGAGGCTGCCCGGCAGGGCGGATTTCATCACCCCCAGCTTCATGGTGTTGGAGCGCGGCTCCAACACGGCGAGGATGCGCGCCGCCCCCACCTTCGCCCGCAGGCCGGCGACGGTGGTGGCGATGGCGGTGGGGTGATGGGCGAAATCGTCGTACACCGTGACGCCGCGCACCGTGCCCCGCAGCTCCATGCGCCGCTTGACGTTCTCGAAACGGGAAAGGGCATCCAGGCCCTTGTCCAGGGGCACACCGACGTGGCGGGCGGCGAGCAGGGCGGCGCAGGCGTTGGCGCGATTGTGGTCGCCGGTGAGCGCCCAGGCCGTGCGGCCGATTTCGCCGCCGGCGCCCGAAAGAATCAGGGCGCCTTCGGCGTCGTCGCCCCCCGTGCGGAAACCCGCCGCGTCGTTGAACCAATCCACCGGCGTCCAGCACCCCCGGGCGATGACCCGCTTCAGGCTTTCTTCGGCGGCGTTGGCGACGATCAGGCCAGAAGCCGGCAGGGTGCGCACGAGATGGTGAAATTGCGTCTCGATGGCAGCAATATCAGTGAAGATGTCTGCGTGATCGAACTCAAGGTTGTTGAGCACCACGGTCCGCGGGCGGTAATGAACGAACTTGGAACGCTTGTCGCAGAAGGCGGTGTCGTATTCGTCCGCTTCGATGACGAAGAACGGGGTTCCGCCCAGGCGGGCGGAGACGCCGAAATTCATGGGCACGCCGCCGATCAGGAAGCCGGGGTCCATACCCGCGTCTTCCAGAATCCAGGCCAGCATGGAACTCGTGGTCGTCTTGCCGTGGGTGCCGGCGACGCCGAGCACCCAGCGCCCCTGGAGCACGTGTTCGGCCAGCCATTGCGGGCCGGAAACGTAGGGCAGACCCTGGTCGAGCACCGCCTCCAGCAACGGGTTGCCGCGGGAAATAGCGTTGCCGACGACGAAGAAGTCCGGCTTGAGTCCCAGTTGATCGACACCATAGCCCTCGATGAGATCGACCCCGGCGCCCCGCAGCTGGTCGCTCATGGGCGGATAGACGTTGGCGTCGCAGCCGGTGACGCGGTGGCCGGCCGCCCGGGCGAGTTGGGCGATGCCGCCCATGAAGGTGCCGCAGATGCCGAGAATGTGAATGTGCATGGCAGGAAGAGTCGTTAGAATGGGGCGGATTCTACTCGACGGAGCGCCCCATGCCCCGCCATGACTCGCAGCGCTTGAACGCCAGCGCCCGCGCCAGCATCGCCGCCACCGCCGCCCGCCTGATGGCCGAGGACGGCATCACCGATTTTCACCTGGCGAAGAAGAAGGCCGCCCGCCAGTTGGGGCTGCCCGATCACACGGCCTTTCCCGACAACGCCCAGGTGGAGGAGGAACTGCGGGCGTATCGCAGCCTCTACCAGGACGAGGAGCACGCGGAACTCCTCCAGGCCCTGCGGGAGACCGCCCTGGACCTCATGGAGTTGCTCGCCGATTACCGCCCCTACCTGACCGGCTCGGTGCTCGACGGCACCGCCGGCCCCCACTCGCGCATCGACATCCTGCTTTTCGCGGACAGCGCCAAGGAGGTGGAAATCTTCCTCCTCAATCACGGCGTCGATTACGAGCACGCCGAGCCGCGCAACGACAAGGCGGAGGCCGTCCTGGTGGTGGAGACCGAGATCGCCGAGGCCAATCTGATCGTATTCCCGCCACAGTTCGAACGCAGCACCTTCAAGACCCGCGACGGACGTCCCCGCGCCCGGGCGAGTGCGTCAGCGCTGGCGGCGCTGCTGGGCGACACCCCGGCGTGATCTCGCGGCGCCACGTACTGGCCGGCGCGGCGGCCCTCTTCGCCGGCGCGGCAGGCGTCTTGACCGCCCGCTTTCGACGCGGCCCCGAGGTTCTCGCCAGCGACGCCCTGGAACGGCTCCTCACCCTGCCCCTCACCGACCTGCAAGGCGGCGCCCTGCAAATCGGCGCCTGGCGTGGCCATCCTATCCTGGTGAATTTCTGGGCGACCTGGTGCCCGCCCTGCATCGAGGAAATCCCCGGATTCATCCGCCTGAAGGCGGCGCACCCGGAGTTACGCATTCTTGGTATTGCCGTCGATAAAGAAGATAACGTCCGCCAATTTGCGGCGAACCTCAATTTCAACTACCCGATCGCCCTGGCCTCCAGCGCCGCCTTGAGCCTCCTGGCCGATCTGGGAAATCCCGGCCGGGCACTGCCCTTTACCGTGCTTCTCGACGCAGATGCCCGCATGATTCAGCGCCGTCTGGGCACCCTTTCCGAGGGCGAAGCCCGCACTCTGATCGGCCTTCAGCCCTAGCCCCCCAGGCCCGCCCCGGCGGCGGCGGCCCTGGACAAATTGCTGCGATTTGCGGCAAACTTGCCGCCATGAAGAGGGAAAAAAGCAATTCCAAACGCCCCCAGGCCCAAAGGATTCTGGTTCTTCACGGCCCGAATCTCAACCTGCTCGGCACCCGGGAACCCCAACATTACGGGGCGGCCACCCTGAGCGACATCAATCGTGCCCTCGCCCGCCGGGCCGAGGCCGCCGGCGCCGTCCTGGAAACCTTCCAGAGCAATCACGAAGGCGCCCTCATCGAGTGCATCCATGCGGCTCGTGAACAGGGCGTCCAGGCAATCATCATCAATCCTGCCGCCTACACCCATACCAGCGTCGCCCTGCGGGACGCCCTGGCGGCGGTGGCGATTCCCTTCGTGGAGGTGCACCTGTCCAACGTGCACGCCCGCGAGGCATTCCGCCACCATTCGTATTTTTCGGACCTGGCCATCGGCGTCATCTGCGGCCTTGGCCACCAGGGCTACCTGCTCGCCCTGGAGTATCTGCTCAATACAATCGACAACGACTGACCGCCGCGGCGGTCCTTTGCGTCCCAAACGCACAAGGGGAACCCTATGGATTTGCGCAAGCTGAAGAAACTCATCGACCTCGTCCAGGAATCCGGGATTTCCGAGCTGGAAGTCACCGAGGGTGAAGAAAAAGTCCGCATTGCCAAGCACTACGGCGCGGTCGCAGCACCAGCCATGCAGCACTACGCCATGCCCGCCGTCATGCCCGCCCCCGGCGGGGGCGCCCCGGCCGGGGGCAGCACGGTCGACCTCGACGACGATCTCGAGGATGGCCACGTGGTCAAGGCGCCCATGGTCGGCACTTTCTACCGCGCGCCCTCCCCGGGCGCCGATCCCCTCGTCGAGGTCGGCCAGACGGTCAAACAGGGCGACACCCTCTGCATCATCGAGGCGATGAAGCTCCTCAACGAAATCGAGGCCGACGTCTCCGGCACCATCAAATCGATCCTGGTGGACAACGGCCAACCCGTCGAGTACGGCGAACCGCTGTTCGTCATCGGCTAAGGCCGCGCCATGCTCGCCGGCCCGCCGCGCCGCGGCCCGTTGCAGGAGAAGCCGCCGGGCGCAGCGCAGCCGGCGGCCGCCAGAAAAGGACACCCCCAGCATGTTTGAAAAAATCCTCATCGCCAACCGCGGGGAGATCGCCCTGCGGGTCCAGCGCGCCTGCCGCGAACTGGGCATCAAGACCGTCGTCGTCCATTCCGAGGCGGACCGCGAAGCCAAATACGTCAAGCTCGCCGACGAATCGGTGTGCATCGGCCCGGCGCCCTCCGCCCAGAGCTACCTGAACATTCCGGCCATCATCTCGGCGGCGGAGGTCACCGATTCCCAGGCCATCCACCCCGGCTACGGCTTTCTTTCGGAAAACGCCGATTTCGCCGAGCGCGTCGAATCCTCGGGCTTCGTCTTCATCGGCCCCAGGGCGGATACCATCCGCCTGATGGGCGACAAGGTCTCCGCCAAGGACGCCATGAAGACCGCCGGCGTTCCCTGCGTTCCCGGTTCGGAAGGCGCCTTGCCGGAAGACCCCAAGGAGATCGTCCTTATCGCCCGCACCATCGGCTACCCGGTCATCATCAAGGCGGCGGGCGGCGGCGGCGGGCGCGGCATGCGGGTGGTGCATACCGAGGCAGCCCTGGTCAACGCCGTACAGATGACCCGCCAGGAGGCTCAGACGGCCTTCGGCAATCCCACGGTGTACATGGAGAAGTACCTGGAAAATCCGCGCCACGTGGAAATCCAGGTGCTCTCGGACACCCACCGCAACGCCATCTATCTCGGCGAGCGCGACTGCTCCATGCAGCGCCGCCACCAGAAGGTGATCGAGGAAGCCCCGGCCCCCCTCATCCCCAACCGGCTCATCACCCGCATCGGTGATCGCTGCGCCGACGCCTGCCGCAAGATCGGCTACCGCGGCGCCGGCACCTTCGAGTTTCTTTACGAAAACGGCGAGTTCTACTTCATCGAGATGAATACCCGCGTGCAGGTCGAGCATCCGGTCACCGAGGCGATCACCGGCGTCGATATCGTCCAGGAGCAGATCCGCGTCGCCGCCGGCGAAAAGCTGCGCTATCGACAGAAGGACATCAGCTTCCGCGGTCACGCCATCGAATGCCGCATCAACGCGGAAGATCCCTACACGTTCATGCCTTCCCCCGGCAAGATCAACTCGTATCACCCGCCGGGCGGCCCCGGCATCCGGGTGGACACCCACATTTACCAGGGCTACACCGTGCCGTCCCACTACGATTCCATGGTCGCCAAGGTGATCGCCTACGGCGACACCCGCGAACAGGCGATCCGACGCATGCGCATCGCCCTCTCCGAAATGGGAATCGAGGGCATCAAGACCAACATCCCCCTGCACCTGGAGCTGCTCCACGACGCCCACTTCATCGAAGGCGGCACCAGCATCCATTACCTGGAGCAGAAACTGGCCCAGAAGGCCGAGGCCAAGGGCTGATCTTGCGACGGGACGACGCGCGGGTCCGACGCTCCTGATGGCCTGGCAAAACGTCAGTTTCTCCGCCGACGCTGCCCACGCCGAAGCGCTCTGCGACGCGCTCCTGGAGTTGGGCGCCCTGTCGGCGGGAATCGAGGACGCCGACGCCGGCACGCCCGCAGAGACCCCCCAGTTCGGCGAGCCGGGCTCCCCCGCCGCGCCGCTCTGGGCGCATTCGCGCATCACCGCCCTCTTCGAGCCGGAGGCTGACGTCGCCGTCCTGCTCGCCGCCGCGGCCGCCGCCGCAGGCCTGAAAGCGCCTCCCCCCCATACCGTCGAGTCCTTGCACGAGCAAAACTGGGTTCAACTCACCCAGGCCCAGTTCGATCCCATCCGCATTTCCGGCCGCCTATGGATCGTCCCCTCCTGGCACACCGCCCCCGACCCGGCCGCCATCAGCCTCGTCCTCGATCCCGGAATGGCCTTTGGCACCGGCTCCCACCCCACCACCCGTCTGTGCCTCGAATGGCTGGAAAAAAACCTTTCCGCCGGCGCTTCGCTCCTCGATTACGGCTGCGGCTCGGGCATTCTCGCCATCGCCGCCGCCCGCCTGGGCGCCGCCCGTGTCGCCGGCGTAGATATCGACCCCCAGGCGGTCTCCGCGGCACGAGCCAATGCCGAACGCAACGCAGTCGACGCCTTGTTTGCGGACTCTACCGAACCCCTGGCTGGCGAGTATGATTTCGTCGTGGCGAACATCCTCTCCAACCCCCTGCGCGTTCTCGCACCCGCCCTCTCTGCCCGCGTACGAAGGGGCGGCGCCCTCGTGCTGTCGGGAATCCTTGTCGAGCAGGCAGAAGAAATCATCGCCCTCTACGGAAAGTGGATTCCCCTCTCGATTGCCGATTCCCGCGAGGGCTGGGCCTGTCTGGCCGGGGTCAAGCCATGATGCGCACCGCTTGCCCCATCTGCGGCACCGTGTTCCGGGTGACCCCGGAGCAACTGCGGGTGCGCGCCGGCAAGGTGCGTTGTGGCCAGTGCCAGGCCATCTTCAATGCGCTGGAAAGCCTGATCGACGAACCGCTGCCCTCCGTCGTCGGCGGACCGACGACGGAGCCGCCCGTCCCCGCCCCGTTGACCGCCGACCTCCCTGCCGCTGCCGCCGCCCTCCCTCCGGCTCCCGAGCCCGCACCCGACGCCCCCCTGGAAGGCGCAGCCGACGCGTCCCCGGCCCATGCGGCAGTTGAGGAGCCGCCAAGGGCCGCCGAAGTCCCTGCAGTGCCCGCCGCGGAGGCGCTCCCCGAACCCCCCGCCGAACACCCGGCTGAGGAAGAGTCCCCGGAAGAATCCGCCCAGGCCGCCCGCGAAGCGGGACTGGCCGCGGCCCGTGAAATGGCCGAAGCCCCCGGCTACAACCGCTGGGCCGCAGGGACATTGGCCTCGGACCCCATCGCCGGACTCGCCCTCGACCCGCCCCGCCGTTCTGTCTGGCCCTATGTGCTGGCGGCCTTGCTCTTGCTCGTCGCGCTTGCCGCCCAGGTCGCCCATCACTGGCGCACCGAAATCGTCCAGCGCTTTCCCGTCGCCCTCGATGCCTACGACGCCGCGGGCATCGCCGTTCCCCTGCCCCAGGTCGCCGATCTGGTAAGCATCGAGGCTTCCGACCTCCAGGCGGACAACACCCGCGGACTCCTCGTCCTGGCCGCCACCCTGCGCAATCGAGCGGCCTACCCGCAATCCTGGCCGCTCCTCGAACTCACCCTCACCGACGCCCAGGACGCCGTGGTCGCCCGCCGCGTGCTCGCCGCCGCCGACTACCTCCCGCCCCGCACCGACCCGGGAGTCTTCCCGCCCGGCGCCGACACCGCCGTCAAGCTGTGGATCGACGCCCGCGACGCCGGTGCCGCAGGTTATCGTCTCTACGTCTTCTACCCCTGATCCCTTCTCTGCCCCTTCCCATGTCCACGCTGATCTGCGGTTCCCTCGCCTTCGACAACATCATGGTCTTTCCGGACCGTTTCAAGAACCACATCCTGCCGGAACAGATCCACATCCTGAACGTCGCCTTCCTGGTGCCCGAGATGCGCCGCGAGTACGGCGGCTGCGCCGGCAACATCGCCTACAACCTGCAACTCCTGGGCGGCGACCCCCTCATCATGGCCACCGTCGGCGACGACGCGCCGCCCTACTTCGAGCGCCTTGACCGCCTGGGCCTCTCGCGCCGCATGATCCGCCACGTGCCCGGCAGCTTCACCGCCCAGGCCTTCATCACCACCGACCTGGACGACAACCAGATCACCGCCTTCCACCCCGGCGCGATGAGCTTCTCCCACCTCAACAGGGTGAGCGAGGCGGGCGATGCCACCCTCGGCATCGTCGCCCCCGACGGCCGCGAAGGCATGCTCCAGCACGCCCGCGACTTCGCCGCCGCCGGCATCCCCTTCATCTTCGACCCGGGCCAGGGCATGCCCATGTTCAGCGGCGACGAACTCCTCGATTTCATGGACCTCGCCGACTACGCCTGTTTCAACGACTACGAGGCCAAGCTCCTCTGCGACCGCACCGGGCGCAGCATCGAGCAGCTGGCGGGAGGCGTGCAGGCCCTCATCGTCACCCGCGGCGGCGCCGGCTCCGAAATCCACACGGGTGGACAGAAACACGAGATTCCCTGCGTCGAGGCGGAGGCGGTGGTGGACCCCACCGGCTGCGGCGACGCCTACCGCGCCGGCCTCCTCTACGGCATCGCCAACGGCTTCGACTGGCCGACCACCGGCCGCCTAGCCGCCGTCATGGGCGCCCTCAAGATCGCGCAAAGAGGCGGCCAGAACCACGCACCCAGCCGTGAGCAAATCGGCGAGCGCTACGCCCGCGCCTTCGGCGGGCGGCCCTGGTGAGGCCCGCGAAACCTTTCCGCAACATTCCGTCCATGGTGGCGTAACCGGCGCTCCCTAAAGTCTCTCCCCAGACAACCAAGGGGAAAGACATGGAACAGCTCAAGAAGGATTCACCGCTTCACCCCCGCCGCGGGCGACCCACACTGTCTGTCGGCCTCGCCCAGGGCGAGCGCGAGGTCCTCGCGGCCCAGCGGCTGCGTTACCGCGTGTTCGCCGACGAAATGGGGGCGCGACTGCCCACCCGGACGCCCGGCGTCGATATCGACGTCTACGATCCCTACTGTGTTCATCTGGTGGTGCGCGACGAGGACAGCGGTGAAGTGGTCGGCACCTACCGCATCCTGACGCCGGAAAGCGCCCGCCGCATCGGCTACTACTCGGAAAATGAATTCGACCTCACGCGGCTCCAGCATCTGCGCCCGCGCCTGGTGGAAATCGGCCGCTCCTGCGTGCATCCCGAATACCGCACCGGTGCCACCATCGCCCTGCTGTGGTCCGGCCTCGCCCGCTTCATGACCGAAAACCGCTACGACTACCTCATGGGCTGCGCCTCGATCAGCATGGCCGACGGCGGGCACAACGCAGCCAGCCTGTATAATCGCCTCGGAACCCACATGGGGCCGGCCGAGTACCGTGTCTTCCCGCGCTGCCCGCTGCCCCTGGCCGCTTTGCAGCGCGATCTCCCCGGCGAAACCCCGCCCCTCATCAAGGGCTATCTGCGTGCCGGAGCCTGGGTTTGCGGCGAACCGGCCTGGGATCCTGACTTCAACACGGCGGATCTGCCCATCCTCATGCCCATGGGCCGGGTGGAAGGTCGCTACGCCAAGCACTTCCTGGGATAGCAAGACTGAACTCGACCCGCACTTACGTCCGCTGGTTCCGCCTGCTCCGCGTGGCGGCGCTCATCTTCCAGGGCGTCGCCACCGTCGTTTGCGTCTACCCCTTCAGCAGCGACCGCCACCGGCTGAGGCTCAAGCGCTGGTGGTCGCAGGGCATGCTCGACATCCTCGGCATCCGCCTGGACGCCGACCTGCGCCACGCGGTGCCCGGCAGCATGCTGGTGGCCAACCACATCTCCTGGCTCGACATCTTCGTCGTCAATGCCGCCCTGCCCGCGGCCTTCGTCTCCAAGGAAGAAGTCCGGCACTGGCCGGTCATCGGCTGGCTGGCGGCCATCAACGACACGATCTTCCTGAAGCGTGGCAGCCGCGGCCATGCCAAGCTGATCAACCGGGAAATCGCCGACATCCTGGCGCTGGGCAAGCACGTGGCGGTGTTCCCCGAAGGCACCACCACCGACGGCACCCACCTTCTGCACTTCCACGCCGCGCTCATTCAGCCGGCCCTGGCCGCCGGCAGGCCGGTGGTTCCCGCCGCCATTTCCTACTGGGAGCCGGATGGCGAGCGCAGTCTGGCGCCCCGCTACGATGGGGATATTTCGCTGGGGGACTGCCTGCAGAGCATTCTTGGTCGCCGTCGCCTCGTCGCCCGGCTGGTGACCACTTCGGCCCTCGGCCAGGATGGCGCCGACCGGCGCGCCGTCGCCGCCGCTGCTCGGGAGGCTATTTGCGCAGCGGCTGCGCTTCCCCCGCCGAGCAATCCACCTGAAAAACCCTCCGGTCTTCCAGCCGCAGGGCCGTCAGGTGACCGCCCCACAGGCAACCCGAATCCAACGCCAGAAGATTTGGCAAGAGCTTGAGCCCCAGGGCCGACCAGTGGCCGGTCACCAGGACGGTGTCGGCGCTCATCCGCCCCGGCGCCTCGAACCAGGGCAGGTGCCCCGCCGGCGCATTGAGCGCCTCACCCTTGCTGTGGAATTCCATGACCCCGTCGGGGGTGCAGAAGCGCATGCGGGTCATGGCATTGACGATCACCCGCAGGCGATCCCAGCCGGTCAGGTCGTCGGACCACGCCGCCGGCTGGCTGCCCCACAGGTTGAGGATGAAGTCCCGGAACTGGACCCCCTGCAAAGCGGCCTCCACCTCCACCGCCAGTTCCCGGGCGCGCACCGCCGTCCATTGGGGCAGCAGGCCGGCGTGCACCAGACAATAATCGCCCTCGACATGGCACAGGCGCTGCCGGCGTAGCCATTCGAGGAGCTCCGCGCAATCCGGAGCGTCGAAAATATCTTGCAGGGTGTCGTCCTTGCCGCGGAACTTGGCGCCGCCCTCGGCCACCATGAGGAGGTAGAGGTCGTGGTTACCCAGCACCGTTATCGCCGCGTGGCCGAGGCCCTTCACGAAACGTAGAGTTTCCAGGGAACTAGGGCCGCGATTGACCAAGTCGCCCACCAGCCAAAGGCGGTCGGCCGCCGGGTCGAAGCGGCAGTGGTCGAGAAGGCGGCGGAAGGAGTCGAAACACCCCTGGATGTCGCCGACGGCGTAGGTGGGCATTACTCCACGGTCACGCTCTTCGCGAGGTTGCGCGGTTTGTCCACGTCAGTCCCCTTGACCAGGGCGGCATGGTAGGAGAGGAGTTGCAGGGGCACGACGTGCAGGATGGGGGATAGCTCGCCGTAGTGCTCGGGCAGGCGCAGGATGTGGACGCCTTGCGATTCGGGGATTTCCGAGTCGGCGTCGGCGAAGACGTAGAGTTCGCCGCCGCGGGCCTTCACTTCCTGGAGGTTGCTCTTCAGCTTTTCCAGCAGGGTGTCGTTGGGGGCGACGGAAATGACGGGCATCTCGCGGTCCACCAGGGCCAGGGGGCCGTGCTTCAGTTCCCCCGCCGGGTAGGCTTCGGCGTGGATGTAGGAGATTTCCTTGAGCTTCAGCGCGCCTTCCAGGGCGATGGGGTAGTGGCGACCGCGGCCGAGGAAGAGGGCGTGATGCTTGTTGGCGAAGTGCTGCGCCCAGGCTTCGATTTCCGGCTCCAGTTCGAGCACCTTATTCACCGCCACCGGCAGGTGACGCAGGCTGTCCAGGTAGCCGGCTTCCGCTTCGGCCGTCAGGCGGCCGCGGACCTTGGCGACGACCAGGGTCAGCAGGAATAGGGCAGCGAGCTGGGTGGTGAAGGCCTTGGTGGAAGCGACGCCGATTTCCGGGCCGGCGCGGGTGATGAAGCGCAGGGCCGATTCCCGCACGATGGCCGATTCCGGCACGTTGCAGATGGCCAGGGTGCGCAGCTGGCCGAGAGACTTGGCGTGGCGCAGGGCAGCCAGGGTGTCGGCGGTTTCGCCGGACTGGGAGATGGCGACCACCAGTTGATCCGGGTCGGGCACCGAGGCGCGGTAGCGGTATTCGCTGGCGATCTCCACGGTACAGGGCAGGCCGGCGATGGCTTCCAGCCAGTAGCGGGCGGTGAGGCCGGAGTGGTGGCTGGTGCCGCAGGCCAGAATCAGGATGGAACGGGCGCCGGCCAGGACGCCGGCCGCTTCGCCGCCGAAGATGCCGGGCTGGATGGTCTTGCTGCCGCCCACCAGTTCCAGGGTGTTGGCCAGGGCGTCGGGCTGCTCGAAGATTTCCTTCTGCATGTAGTGGCGGAACTTGCCCAGTTCGACGGCGTCCGCCGAAAGCTGGGAGACGTTCACCGGCCGCTCCACAGACTGACCGCCGGCCTGGACGATACGGATGGATTCCGGCGTCAGCTCGGCGATGTCGCCGTTTTCCAGGTAGATCATGTTGCGGGTGACCTGGAGCAGGGCGGAAGCGTCGGAGGCGGCGTAATTGCCGCCTTCGCCCTGGCCGAGGAGGAGCGGCGAGCCTTCCCGCGCCACCACCACCTTGCCCGGCTGGCGGCGGTCGATGACGGCGATGGCGTAGGCGCCCACCAGGCGCTGGGCGGCCTGCTGCACGGCGCGGAAGAGGTCGGGTTCGCCCTTGAGGGTTTCCTCGACCAGATGGGCGATGCTTTCGGTGTCGGTGTCCGAAGTGAAGACGTAACCCTTGCTGGCGAGTTCTTCCCGCAGCGCTTCGTAGTTTTCGATGATGCCGTTGTGGACGACGGCGATGTGGCCTGAGACGTGCGGGTGGGCGTTGCGCTCGCTGGGGGCGCCGTGGGTGGCCCAGCGCGTGTGGGCGATGCCGGTGGCCGAGTCGGTGGTCGCCGACAGGGATTCGAGTTCCGCCACCCGACCGACCGAGCGCAACCGCTCGATTCCCTGCCCGCCGATGACGGCGAGGCCGGCCGAGTCATACCCGCGGTATTCCAGTTTCTTGAGGCCCTCGATGAGGACGGGAACGATGTTGTTGCCGGCTGCTGCCGCGACGATGCCGCACATGTCTGATCCTTATACCTTGTAGTAATCGCGATACCAGGCGATGAAGCGGGCCACGCCTTCCTTGACCGGCGTGGCCGGAGCAAAGCCGACCCACTCGTCGAGCAGGGCCGTGTCGGCGTAGGTGGCCGGCACGTCGCCGTCCTGGAGGGGGAGGAGGTTTTTCTCGGCGGTCTGGCCGAGGGCTTCCTCGATGGCGCCGATGAAATCCATGAGCGGCACCGGATTGTGATTGCCGATGTTGAAGACGCGATAGGGCACGTTGCTGGTCGCCGGATCGGCTTCGTCGGGCACATAGGCCGGGTTGGGCTCTGCGCTGCGATCCATGACGCGGATGACGCCTTCGACGATGTCGTCCACGTAGGTGAAGTCGCGCTGCATCTGGCCGTAGTTGAAGACGTCGATGGGCCGTCCCTCCAGGATGGCCTTGGTGAACAGGAAGAGGGCCATGTCCGGCCGACCCCAGGGGCCATAGACGGTGAAGAAGCGCAGCCCGGTGGTGGGCAGGCCGTAGAGATGGCTGTAGGTGTGGGCCATCAGCTCGTTGGCCTTCTTGGTGGCGGCGTAGAGGCTGACCGGATGATCGACGCTGTCGTGCTCGGAGAAGGGCATCTTGGTGTTGCCACCGTAGACGCTGGAACTGGATGCGTAAACCAGGTGCTTGACGCTGTTGTGGCGGCAGCCTTCGAGAATATTGACGAAGCCGACGACGTTGCTGTCGACGTAGGCATGGGGATTCTTGAGGGAGTAACGCACCCCCGCCTGGGCGGCCAGGTGGATCACCTTGTCGAATTTCTCGGCGGCGAAGAGTTGCTCCATGCCGGGCCGGTCGGCCACGTCCAGCTTGACGAAGCGGAAGGCCGGATGGCCGGTCAGCCGCTTCAAGCGGTTTTCCTTGAGGCTGACTTCGTAGTAGTCGTTGAGGTTGTCGAGGCCGACCACTTCGTCGCCGCGGGCGAGCAGGCGGAGCGAAGCGGTCATGCCGATGAACCCGGCGGCGCCGGTGACGAGGATTTTCATGAAATTGACCCGGAGGGAAGGACAGTCATTTTACCGCAGCGCAACATGGAACTCGGAAAGCGCCACGCCCGCCACCGGTGCCCGGTTAGCCGGGCCCTCCCGCAAATCGCGGCAGGCGTGTCGAGGGCATTTATAATCGGCGCTTCGCTCGTTCGGACCGCCATTCTATTCGCCGATGAATATCCTGTTGGTGAAAACTTCCTCACTCGGTGACGTGATCCACAACCTGCCGGTGGTCAGCGACCTGGTGCGTCGCCTCCCCGACCCGGTCATCGACTGGTGCGTCGAGGAAAGCTTCGCCGCCATTCCGCGCCTGCATCCGGCCGTCAAGCGCATCATTCCCGTAGCCATGCGGCGCTGGCGCAAGACGCCCCTTTCTCCCGCAACCTGGGGGGAGATCCGCGCCTTCCGCAAGCGCCTGCGGTCCGGCGCCTACGACGTGGTCCTCGACACCCAGGGACTCTTGAAGAGCGCCCTCATCGCCCGCCAGGCCCGCGGCTCGATCTGCGGCTACGCGGCGGAAGCGGCCCGGGAACCTCTGGCCGCCCACTTCTACGACGAGACATTCGCCATTCCCCGCTCGGCCCACGCGGTGGACCGCAATCGCTGGCTGGCGGCAGCCGCCTTCGACTACCCCGGCGATCTGCCCCTGGATTACGGAGTGCGGGTGCCCGCCTACAGCGCCGATTGGCTCGCCCCCGGACCCTACGCGGTGATGCTCACCGCCACCAGCCGCGACGACAAGCTCTGGGACGAGGCGAGTTGGCGCCTGCTCGCCCACGAACTCGCCTTCCGCGGCCTGCGCACCATCTTTCCCGCCGGCAGCCCGCTGGAGCGGGAGCGGGCGACCAGGCTGGCGGCCGGCATCCCCGACGCCATCGCCGCTCCGCCGATGGGAATCGACCAACTCGCCGGACTCCTGGCGGGCGCCCGCCTGTGCGTGGGCGTCGATACCGGACTCACCCATCTCGCGGCGGCGGTCGCGGTGCCCACCGTGGCGCTCTACATCGCCACGGCTCCTGAATTGACCGGCGTGGTCGGCACCGCCTTCTTCCGCAACCTGGGCGGCCCCCGCCTGCGGCCGACGGCCCAGCAAGTCATCGACACCCTCAGACCGGTGCTGGATTGATGGCCCGGGGGCTCTATTGCCTCGCCCTCTGGCTGGCCTCCCCCCTCGTCTGGCTGCGGCTGCTCTGGCGCAGCCGGCGACAGCCGGAATACCTCGATCGGGTCGGCGAACGCTGGGGTTTCTATCCCCGCCGCGTGCAAGGCCCACTGCTCTGGGTCCACGCAGTATCGGTCGGCGAAACCCGCGCCGCCCAGCCCCTCGTCGAGGCGCTGCTGCGCGAGTACCCGGACCACCGCCTGCTGCTCACGGCGATGACCCCCACCGGGCGCGCCGCCGCTGGAGAACTCTACGGCGAGCGGGTCATCCAGGCCTATCTGCCCTACGACTACCCGGGCGCCGCTGCGCGCTTCCTGCGCCATTTCCGTCCCCGTCTCGGCCTCCTCATGGAAACCGAAATCTGGCCCAATCTGCTGGCCGCCGCGCGTCGCCAGGGACTTCCCGTCGGCCTGGTCAACGCCCGCCTCTCCGAGCGCTCGGCCCGCGGCTATGGCCGCCTCGCTGCGCTCACCCGTCCGGCCTTCGCATCCCTGGCCGGCGTCGCCGCCCAGACCCCGGCGGACGCCGAACGGCTCTGCGCCCTGGGCGCGCCGGGCGTCGAGGTCTGCGGCAATCTCAAGTTCGACGTGAGGCCCGACCCGGAGCGCCTTGCCCTGGGACAGTCCTGGCGGGCCGCCATCGGCCGGCGGCCAGTCTGGCTCGCCGCCAGCACGCGGGAGGGGGAGGAAACGCTGGTTCTGGAGGCCTTCAGGCAATTGCCGCCGACGGCGCTCCTGATTCTCGTCCCGCGTCACCCCCAGCGTTTCGACGCGGTCGCCGATCTTGTCGAAAAAGCCCTCGGCATCCCGGCAATCCGCCGCAGCCAGGGCCTCCCCGATCCCACCACACGGGTCTGGCTGGGAGATTCGATGGGCGAGATGGCCGCCTACTATGCGGCTGCCGACGTTGCTTTCGTGGGGGGCAGCCTGCTGCCCCTCGGCGGGCAGAACCTCATCGAAGCGGCCGCCTGTGGCGCGCCGGTTCTCGTCGGCCCCCATACCTTCAATTTTGCCCAGGCTACCGAAGACGCCATCGCCGCCGGCGCGGCGAGACGGGTGACCGACGCAGCCGACCTCGGTCGACAACTGGCCGAACTGCTGGCCAAATCGCCCCTCCGCGAAGCCATGGTGGCCGCTGCCGGCCGCTTTGCCGCGGCGCACCGCGGGGCGACCTCCCGCAGCCTCGCGCTTATCGCCCGCTGGCGGGATCGAGCAGGGCGTTCGCCGATATGAGGTCGTCCTCGCCCAGAGCACCCACCGCGGCTTTCAGCTTCAACTGAGCCATGAGGGTGTCGAGGGCCGCCTTGGCGAAGTCGCGGCGGGTCTGATAGACCTGATTTTCGGCGTTGAGGACGTCGATGTTGATGCGCACGCCAACCTCGTAACCCAGTTTGTTGGATTCCAGCGCCGACCGCGAGGAAAGCTTGGCCGCCGCCAAAGCCCGCAACTGGGCGAGGCCGTTGACGACGCCAAGGAAGTACTGCCGCGCCGCCAGCACGGCGGCCCGCCGCGCGGCCTCCAGGGAGGCCTGGGCGGCAGCCCGGTTGGCGACGGCCTCGCGCTGGCGAGACACGACGATGCCGCCCTGGAAGATGGGGATCGCCAACTGCACGCCGATGTTCTGGAAATCGGTCTCCAGGGGTGCCGGCGGCAGCCCGGAGGTCACCGCGCGGCTGCGGCCGGCGTTGGCAACCAGATCAAGGGTGGGGTAGTGACCGGCGCGCTGCTTGTCCACTTCCAGGACGGCGATGTCGGCGTTTGCCTGCTGAATCTGCACGCTGATACTGCCTGTTTCGGCGGCCTCGACCCACTTGCCCATATCGGCGGGAACGGGCGGCTGCAGGCTCGCGTCGGCCTTCACCTGGGCGAGGGAGCCCGGATCCCGAGCAGTGATCGCCTGCAGCGCCCGGCGACGCACCTCCAGCTCGCTCTGGGCGCCGATCTCCTGGGCCACGGCCAGGTCGTAGCGCGCCTGCGCCTCGTGGGTATCGGTGATGGTGGCGGTGCCGACCTCGAAATTCTTCTTGGCCGATTCCAGCTGCTGGGCGATGGCCGTCTTGTTGGCTTCCAGGGCACGCAGGTTTTCTTCGGCATAGAGAACGTCGAAGTAGGCCTGGGCGACGCGCAGGATGAGATCCTGACGAGCCTGCTGCAATTGCGCCTCGGCCAGCCCCGCCTGGAGCTTGCCCTGGCCGTACTGCACCCAGTTCTGCCAGCGGAACAGCGGCTGGCTCAGGGTGGCGGTGTAGCTATTGCTGTTGTATTGGGGTTTGACCGTGGTGCGGCCGATGCTGATTTCGTTCTCGTTCCAGACGGTGGTGCCGGAAAGCGTCAGGCTGGGGAGAAGCCCCGCACGCCCCTGGGCGATCCGCTCCTGGCCCGCCTCGGCAGTGGCGCGCGCAGCCGCGAAGGTAGGATCGTTATCCTGGGCCTCGCGGTAAATCTGGAGCAAATCGGCGGCGGCGGCGGACCGCCACACCAGCAATGCAAACAGCAGAAAGGCCGTTCTCCGCATGGCGCCTCAATAGCGCCGCAGGGCCGGATCGACCTCCTGCGCCCAGACGTCGACGCCCCCCTGGAGATTGTGGATCGCGGCGAACCCGTTGCGTTCCAGAAACAGGGCGACTTGCAGGCTGCGCCCGCCGTGGTGGCAGACGACGACGGTTTCCCGCGCGGGATCCAGTTCGGCGATGCGCGCCGGTACTTCGCGCATGGGCAGCCATTGCGCGCCCGGCAGGGCGCACAGCTCGAATTCCCAGGCTTCCCGCACGTCGAGCAGGAGAGGTGCGGCGCGACCGGCATCGGCCAGCCAATTCGCCAACTCCCGCGGGGAAATCTGCTTCATCAGAAACTGAACGCGCTCTTCGCCGGAGCCTTGAGGCCGGGAACCACGGTCTCGAAGAGATTGACCGTGTTATAGACGCCGTGGGCGGTGCAGGTGACCAGTTGGGCTTCCATGACCGGCGCCTCGCCGACCACGGCCGCCAGGCGACCGCCCACCCGCAACTGCCGCAGCAGGGCATCGGGAATCGACGGCAGGGCGCCGGAAACGACGATGACATCGTAGGGGCCGCGGTGGGACCAGCCTTCGGCGCCGTCGCCGGTTTCCACCGCCACATTGGCGATACCGGCGCGCTCCAGATTGCGGCGTGCCTGGTCAGCCAGTTCGGGAACGATTTCCACCGACACCACATGCTCGGCGCGCGCAGCGAGCAGCGCCGCCATGTAGCCGGAGCCAGAGCCGATCTCCAGCGCCTTGTCGCTCTTGCGCACGCCGAGTTCCTGCATCAAGCGGGCCTCGATCTTGGGGGCCAGCATGACCTGGCCGTGTCCCAGGGGAATTTCCATGTCGGCAAAGGCGAGCGCCCGGTAGGCCTCGGGGACGAAATCCTCACGCTTGACGACGAAGAGCAGGTCGAGCACCGCAGGATCCAGCACCTCCCAGGGGCGAATCTGTTGCTCGATCATGTTGAAGCGGGCTTGTTCGATATTCATGGCGATCTCCACGGGAGATATATTAGCACGCGCTAATACTACAGGGGTGACAAAATGCGATTATAGCCCAGGAGCGCAGAGCCCCTCGCGCAGCATGGCCAGGTGCATGGCCAGGTAAGCGCGCGGCTCCTGCTCGGCGTAGCGGCAGTGGGCCAGCGAGTGCCGCCAGACGACGAGCATGAGCATGGGCGCGATGAGCACGTCCACACAGGTTCCCACGTCCATACGGCGGAACTCGCCACTGGCCATGCCGCGTTCCAGAACCGCGGCGAAGAGCCTGCGGCCGCGCGTCACGACGTTCTCGTAATAGAACTGCGCGACTTCGGGAAAATTGCGGGCCTCGGCGATCATCAGCTTGGGAATGCCCGAGTAGCGGGTCTCGCCCACCTGGGCCCACCAGCTTTCCACCAGGCTGTGCAGCAAGTCGAAGGCACTGCCGGTGTGCGAGGCGAGGCGCGCTTCGAGTTCCGCCAGGGCGGGCAGGATCCCCTCCTGGATCACCGCCTTGAAGAGTGCTTCCTTGCTGTCGAAATAGAGATAGAGGGTGCCCTTGGAAACCCCGGCGCGGGCCGCGACATCTTCCAGGCGGGTGGCCGCGAAGCCTTTTTCGACAAAAAGGTCCAGGGCCGCCGCGGTGAGTTCGCCGGGACGGGCTTGCTTGCGTCTTTTGCGGGGAGGGGCAAGGGCAGGCACGCGAAGCTTAATGACCAAGGAGTCATCAACCTAACACCCACGCCGGAAGAGGGTCAACGCCGGCAGGCATCACACCTGCCGGCGGGATTTCAGCGGCCGTCCTTGATGAGCCGCCCTGCTGCCGGCTGAACGGGGCGTGCGTTATTGCGATAGAGCCTGGAGAAGATGGCCACCTGGTCGGCGGAGACCGGGACCGTCTGCTTGATCACCAGCCACAGCACCCCTTCGCTGCAGGGCGGCGTGGTCAGCGAGCCCATGTAGGTGTAGTAATTGCGATTTTCGGGCAGCAAGGCGTTCAGATCGATGGACTGCGCGACATTGACCTCCTGATTGCGTTCCAGGGGCAGGTTGTTCCACAGGGTCTGGACAAAGGGATTCTCGCTACCCCTTTCCATGAGCACCGCCACCACGGCGAGTTTCCCGTCGTCGGACCGATGAACCAGATGAGCCACCATATCGAAGCTGCGGCCATTGACCTTTTCTTCCGCGGGTTTGTGGAAGTGGAACTGGACGAGTTCGTAATTGCGGCCACCGAGACTGATTCCGCCGCCATTGACCGCCACCTGGACAGTGTGACCGTTGTCGATGATGCGGAATGCCGAGGGCCGGTAGTCGAACCGGATCGCCTCCAGATCGACGCGGATGCCATCGCGAATGTCGATCGGCGACTGGCGTTGCCCGGTGGAGCACAGAACGTTCTTCGCATCGAGCCTGGCCCAGTTTTCCGGCCCTCCTTCGCCTTCGTAGCTCCAGTGGATGTGAGCGGCGTGGGCGTGCTGCGCCGGACGGGGCTCCCGCGTGGACACCACCCGCGCCGTCGGTGCCGCCACGGGAGCATGGGCGGCTGAGTCGTGAGCCGGTTTGGCCTCGGCTTTTTTTTCTTCCGGCTTCACTTCGGGTTTGGCGATGGGGGGCAGAATCGAAACCGGCTTCGCCGCCGGCCGCGGCGCGGCTGCCCCGGAGGGCTTCTTGGCAGCGTCGGCGTGTTCGGCCTTGGCGACCTCTTTCTTGAGCATCTCCTCGTTGGCCTTCTTCAGTTGCCCCGCCGCCTCGTTGGCTTTCTCGGCGACTTCCCGGGCATCCGGTCTGGCCGGCCGACAAACGTCGCGCAGCACCTTGTCGTCGAGCGTGCCGCTGCGCACCGGCAGGTCGGCCGAGCGGGGCTCCTCTTCGCGTACTACTTCCGTATCGTTCTTCTTGAACACCCGTTTCAGGGTGGCTGCGTTGCGCGAACCGCAGTCGTAGCGGGTGGTCGCTTCGATGATTCGATACGGATTGCCGGAGGTGGGATCGACGAGATCCTTGTCCAGGACGACGCGGCCGACCGCCGTCACCTTGCCCCCCTCCTCCCGCTTGATGGTGGTGCGGTCGATCTCGATGCGTTTGCCCTGCTCCGAAGAAATCACCTGCCAGGTCGGAGCGGCAAGGACCGCGGCCGGCAGTAGCCAAAGCCCGACGGTGATGGCATGACGAGTCATAACGGAATTCCCTCTTCCAGTCCCCTGCGATTTTTTGTCGTCGATTCTACGCTTGCACGCCCTATTTCGGCCGCTTTGCCCCAAACCTTGAGGCTTTCGGGCCGCGCCTTGCGTCGCCGCCAGGTTTCCAGTACCTTCGCCCGAATCGTTAGGGGTGCCCGCTCGGGCTGAGAGAGTCCCTTCGAACCTGAACGGGTCATGCCGTCGTAGGGAAACGAAACCTTCGCCCCTTGCCCGCATTGTCCCCGTCGTACCCGCAAGGAGCCTCCATGAACGCCAAGGATCAATTCGTCGCCGCCCGTGCCCACGTGGACGCAGCGGCGATCCAGCCGCTGCCCAATTCCCGCAAGGTCTACGTCGAGGGCTCCCGCCCGGACATCCGCGTGCCCATGCGCGAAATCGCCCAGGCCGACACGCCCACGGCTTTTGGCGGCGAAAAGAACCCGCCGATCTTCGTTTACGACTGCTCCGGCCCCTATTCCGATCCAGTCGCCCGGATCGACATCCGCTCCGGCCTGCCGGCACTCCGCGCCACCTGGATCGCCGAGCGCGGTGACACCGAGGATTTGCCGGGCCTGACCTCCGAATTCGGCCGCCAACGCGCTGCCGACAAGGCGCTGGATGAGCTGCGCTTCCCCGGTCTGCACAGAAAGCCCCTGCGCGCCAGGGCCGGCCGTAACGTCACCCAGATGCACTACGCCCGGCAGGGGATCATCACGCCGGAAATGGAGTTCGTCGCCATCCGCGAGAACAACAACCGCCGCGCCTATCTGGAAAACCTCAAGCGCTCCGGCCCCCAGGGCGAGAAGCTGGCCAAGCTCCTCGGCCGCCAGCACCCGGGCCAGAATTTCGGCGCCAGCATCCCCCCCGAAATCACCCCGGAATTCGTGCGCGACGAAATCGCCCGCGGCCGCGCCATCCTCCCCAATAACATCAACCACCCGGAAAGCGAGCCGATGATCATCGGCCGCAACTTCCTCACCAAGATCAACGCCAACATCGGCAACTCGGCGCTGGGCTCCTCCATTCAGGAAGAAGTCGAGAAGATGACCTGGTCGATCCGCTGGGGCGGCGACACGGTGATGGATCTGTCCACCGGCAAAAACATCCATGAGACCCGCGAGTGGATCATCCGCAACAGCCCGGTGCCCATCGGCACGGTGCCGATCTACCAGGCGCTGGAAAAGGTCAATGGAAAGGCCGAAGACCTGACCTGGGAAATCTTCCGCGACACCCTCATCGAACAGGCCGAGCAGGGCGTCGACTACTTCACCATCCACGCCGGCGTGCTGCTGCGCTACGTGCCGCTCACCGCCAGCCGCATGACCGGCATCGTCAGCCGTGGCGGCTCGATCATGGCCAAATGGTGCCTCGCCCACCACCAGGAGAGCTTCCTCTACACCCACTTCGAGGAAATCTGCGAAATCATGAAGGCCTACGACGTGGCCTTCAGCCTGGGCGACGGCCTCAGGCCCGGCTCGATCTACGACGCCAACGACGAGGCCCAGCTGGGCGAACTGAAGACCCTGGGCGAACTCACGGAGATTGCCTGGAAGCACGACGTGCAGGTGATGATCGAAGGCCCCGGCCATGTGCCCATGCACCTGATCAAGGAGAACATGGACCTCCAGCTCGAATGGTGCAAGGAAGCCCCCTTCTACACCCTGGGCCCGCTCACCACCGACATCGCCCCCGGCTACGACCACATCACCAGCGGCATCGGCGCCGCCATGATCGGCTGGTACGGCACCGCCATGCTCTGCTACGTCACGCCCAAGGAGCACCTCGGCCTGCCGGACAAGGACGACGTCAAGGAAGGCATCATCACCTACAAGCTGGCCGCTCACGCCGCCGATCTGGCCAAGGGCCACCCTGGCGCCCAGATTCGCGACAACGCCCTCTCGAAAGCCCGCTTCGAGTTCCGCTGGGAGGACCAATTCAACCTCGGCCTCGACCCCGACAAGGCGCGGGAATTCCATGACGAGACCCTGCCCAAGGAATCGGCCAAGGTCGCCCACTTCTGCTCCATGTGCGGGCCGCACTTCTGCTCGATGAAGATCACCCAGGACGTGCGGGATTTCGCAGCCGCCCAGGGGCTGAAGGAGGCGGAAGCCCTGGAGAAGGGCATGCAAACCAAGGCGGTGGAGTTCGTCCAGGCCGGCGCCGAGGTCTATCGCAAGATCTAACGTCGTGCTGCACGCTGACCGGAACTTCAATCGACAAACGGAAACCTCGTTCCCTCCCCTTCAAGGGGGAGGGGCTTGTCGCGATGGCGATCGCCGCGCCGACGATAAGTTGCATCAAGAGCGAAACACGACACTGATTGTGCGAGACCGAAGATCAGCTGACCGACCTCCGCGTCACTCCCGACAGCCGCCCCCCGGAAGCGCCTCGCCGGCGCCGACGGCTCCACCCCTTGCTGGCATTCCGGATAGCCGCTGAGTTGCCATGAAAATTCGGACTAACACTCCGATATTTCATGTATTGTTGCAACATGCTTGCCCGCCCCCATCACCTCGACGCCCTCCAGGGGCGACTGACGCAATTCCCTGTCGTGGCGCTGCTCGGCCCGCGCCAGGTAGGCAAGACCACCCTTGCTCGGCAGCTTGCCGAGACCTGGAACGGGCCGGTCCGTATGTTCGACCTGGAGGACCCCGACGACCAGGCCAGGCTGGCCGACGCCTCGTTCGCGCTCAAACCGCTCACCGGCCTGGTGATCCTGGATGAAATCCAAATCCGCCCCGACCTTTTCCCCCTGCTGCGTGTGCTCGCAGACCGCCCGGGCACCCCAGCCCGCTTCCTCGTCCTGGGCAGCGCAGCGCCGGAGCTCCTGCGCCAGACTTCGGAAAGTCTGGCCGGGCGTGTCGCCTTTCAGGAGCTGGAAGGCTTCGGGCTCGCCGAACTGCCGCCGGACAGCCTGGATGCCCGCTGGCTGCGGGGCGGCTTCCCGCGGGCCTTGCTGGCCGCCGATGACGGCGCCAGCCGGGAGTGGCGAGAGTCCCTGATCCGCACGTACCTGGAGCGGGACCTGCCGCAACTGGGAATCAATCTGCCGGCCCTCACCCTGCGCCGCTTCTGGACCATGCTGGCCCACTACCACGCCCAGACCTGGAATGGCAGCGAACTGGCGCGCGCCCTGGGGGTCAGCGACAAGACGGTGGGACGCTACCTGGACATCCTGGAGGGTACCTATATGGCCTACCGACTCCAGCCCTGGCACGCCAACCCCGGCAAGCGGGAAGTCAAAGCCGCCAAGGTCTATGTCGCCGACACCGGGCTCCTGCACACCCTCCTCGGCATCCATTCCCGGGATGCCCTCTTCGCGCACCCCAAATGCGGCGCCTCGTGGGAAGGCATGATGCTGCGGGAAATCGTGCAACGCAGCGGGGCGCGACGCGGCGAGGCCTGGTTCTGGGGCGTGCATACCGGCGCCGAACTTGACCTCCTGCTTCTCCAGGACGGCCGCCGCCTGGGATTCGAAATCAAGCTCACCGCCTCCCCCCGCGTCACGCCGTCCATGCGCTCGGCCCGGGAAACCCTCGCCCTGGAGCATCTCTACGTGATCTGCCACGGCGAGGGCGAACCCTGGCCCCTTGCCGAAGGGATCACCGCGCTGCCGGCGTGCTGCCTTGGAAGCATCTTCAACTGACGCGGCAGTCTTATCGCAGCGCCGGCACTTCGTTCCTCGTCACCTACCCCCCAGCCGCCGCACCGCCACCCCCTGTTGCCCGAAGTGCGCGATCAACTCCTCCTGGTGGGCGGCGTCCCGGGTTTCGATCTGCAGGATGATCTCGGTCATGCCGACCGGAACGTGCAATTCGCCGCGCCGATGCTCGACGTGCCGGATGTTCATGCCGTGCTCGGCGACCAGGCCGAGGAGGCTCGCCAATCGCCCCGGCGTGTCGGGGACGCGCACGGCGAGGCTCATCAGACGGCCGCTGCTGGCCAGACCGTAGTCGATGCTGCGACCGATGAGGGTCATGTCGGCGTTGCCGCCGCTGACCACCACCACCGTGGGACGGTCCGGCGCCAGCGGAATCAGACCGCGCCTCAGTGCGGCAAGACCGACCGCGCCGGCACCTTCCGCCAGGGTGCGGGTACGCTCCAGAAGGATCACCATGGCCTCGGCGATGGCGTCGTCATCGACGCTGACGATGGCGTCGACGTGGCGGGCGATGATCTGCCGCGTCAGTGAGCCGGGCAATTTGACGCGGATTCCGTCGGCGATGGTATGGGCGTCGGCAGGCACGGCGTCAATGCCGCCATCGACGAGAAAATGCCGCCAGGGGGCGACCGCCGATGCCTGCACTCCTACGACGCGCACCTGCGGCCGCAGGGATTTGACCGCCATTGCAATGCCAGCCAGCAGCCCCCCACCGCCCAGGGGAACGACGATTTGCGCGCAATCGGGCAGGGCCTCGAGAATTTCCAGGCCCACACCGGCCTGGCCGGCGACGATTTCCCAATCGTCGTAGGCGTGGATGAGCGTCGCGCCGCTCTGGGCGGCAAGCGCCTCGGCCGCCTGGCGCGCTTCTTCCAGGCTGCCGCCGCGAAGCATCACTTGGGCTCCCAGGCTGCGGCAGGCGGCGATCTTGGTCAGCGGCGCGTTGACGGGCATCACCACGCTGGCCTCCAGCCCCGCCTCGCGGGCGGCCCGGGCCACGCCCTGGGCGTGGTTGCCGGCAGAAGCGGCGACCACCCCCTGCCCGCCCTCGCCCCGATCCAGCAGGCAGGCAATCTTGTGGCTCGCCCCACGCAGCTTGAAGGAACCCGTGCGCTGAAGATTTTCCAGCTTGAGATGAAGGGGGGCGCCCAACTCCCGCGAAAGCGGTTCGTTCGCCCACAGCGGCGTGACAAGCACCTGACCGGCGATGCGCTGCCGGGCACGGCGCAAGGTGGCTAGATCGGGAGGTGCAGGCGAGGCGGACATGGATTTCGCTCCGTCGAAAACGCGGGGAGTTTCCCGCAACAAGATAAGTTACGCCTCCATGGGCGACAATAGCCGCCTCACCGACTCCCGCCCGCGAGCAGCCTCGTGCATTGTCGACCCCATTGCGGCGCCTGCTGCATTGCCCCGTCCATCTCCTCCCTCGGCAAGCCTGCCGGCCAGGCCTGCCGGCATCTGACAGCGGAATTCGCCTGCGCGATCTTTGGGCAGCCTCAGCGCCCCGCCTGCTGTTCCGGCCTGACACCGGCGGCCGACATGTGCGGCGACTCCCGCGAACAAGCCCTCGCCTGGCTCGCCAAACTGGAGGCCCTCACCCAACCGGGCTAGAATGCCGCCTCCCCATTCGAGCCCGTCCCATGGATACCCTGCTTCTCATCAAGGCCCTCATTCTCGGCATCGTCGAGGGCCTGACCGAATTCCTGCCGATTTCCTCCACCGGTCACCTCATCCTGGCCGGCGACCTCCTGGGATTCAACGACGAGCGGGGCAAGCTCTTCGAAATCGTCATCCAGTCCGGTGCCATCCTGGCGGTGGTCTGGGAATATCGCAGCCGCCTCACCAAGGTCCTGCGGGGCGCTCTGAGCGACCGCGCAGCCCAGCGTTTCATCCTCAACGTCGGCATCGCCTTCCTGCCCCTCGCCATCCTCGGGCTGCTTTTCGGCAAGGCCATCAAGGCCCACCTGTTCAATCCCATCACGGTCGCCACCACCTTCATCCTCGGCGCCTTCGTGATTCTCTGGGCGGAGCGGCGTGAGCATCGCATCCGCGTCGAGTCGGTGGACGACATGACGCCGCTCGACGCCCTGAAACTCGGCATCGCCCAGGCGTTCGCGCTCATCCCCGGAACCTCGCGCTCCGGCGCCACCATTATCGGCGGGCTGCTCTTCGGGCTATCCCGCAAGGCGGCCACCGAGTTTTCCTTCTTCCTCGCCATCCCCACCCTGATCATTGCCAGCCTCTACCAGGCCTACAAGGAGCGTGCCCTGCTCAACGCGGACGACCTGGGCATGTGGGCCGTTGGCTTCGTCGCCGCCTTCGCCTCGGCGTTTCTCTGCGTACGCTGGCTCCTGCGCTATATCTCCAGCCACGATTTCACGGTGTTCGCCTGGTATCGCATCGCCTTCGGCATCGTCGTGCTGGCGACCTGGCAATTCGGCTGGGTCGAGTGGACCGCGCATTGATCCGATCGCAGCGCGGATCAATTTCTGGCCATGCCACCAGGGTCGCGCCGGGTCCAAGACGCCAGGAACTATGCGACATTGCCTGTCGGATTTTCTTACAGGCCGCGAAGGCAAGACCCATCCACATGGAATTTCAGGTCGAATAATCAAAGCACTGGGATTCCTGGCGCATATTTTGCTCGCATGCTCGAGCACACTCGACACGACAGGAGGAACTCCCCATGAAGAAGCTAGCCGCATTCGCCGCCGCCGCCCTGCTTGCCGGCCTGGCCCATGCCGCCCCCGTGGCCTCCGGCGGGCCCCTCGCGATTTCAGGAAATGGCGTAGTCGGCACCTGGGTCGACTCGGGATCGGTACACACCCTGGGCGATGCCGTCACAGCCTGGTCCGACCTTTCGTTTCCTCGCTCCTCCGCCACCACGCCGTCTATCAATTTCTCCGATTTCGGGGGTTCCCACTTCGGACCGTCGTCTCCCCAGCCATTCTTCGATGACAACTTTGTCGTCCGTTTCCAGGGCTATTTGAATGTGAGCGTGGGGGGCACCTACCTTTTCCGCTCCTTCACCGATGACGGCTTTCAGTTGGTGATCGGCGGCGAGACCATCTCTTCCCAGACAATCGACCGTTCGCCGGACGACACCATCGATTCGGTCTTCCTTTCCGCCGGCCTCTATTCCCTCGACTTTCTGGTCTGGGAGCAGGGCGGCGCGTTCATGGCCGAACTCGACTGGATGACGCCGGGCTCGACCACTTTCGCGCTGGTGCCTCAGGAAGTCCTCTTCACCTCCATTCCAGGGCGGGTGCCGGAGCCTTCGGTGCTCTCGCTCCTGGGCCTCGCCCTCCTGGCTGTCGGGCTACGCGGGCGGCGCAAGATCTGAGCGCGCTACAATCACGGGAACCCCGCTGCGGCGGGGTTTTTTTCTGGCCGCCTCATGACTTCTCTGCTCTACCTGCACGGCTTCTGCTCCTCGCCGGCCTCCTGGAAAGCCCGACTGATGGGCGAGGCCATGGCCGCCCGGGGAATTGGGGAGCGCTTTCTTTGCCCGGCGCTGTCGCCGGTGCCGACGCTAGCCCTCGCGACCGCCGAATCCCTCATCACGCGCGCCCGCGGCGCGGTCACCCTGGTGGGCAGTTCCCTGGGCGGCCACTACGCCACCTGTCTCGCAGAAAGGCACGGATTGCGTGCGGTTCTCGTCAACCCGGCGGTGATCGGCCGCCTCGACGCGTCGCGCTTCCTGGGCGAGCACGCCAATTTCCATAGCGGCGAACGCTTCGTCTTTACGGCCGAACACGCCAGCCAACTCGCCGCCCAGGCGGTCACGCGACCAGACGCGGAGCGCTACTGGCTATTGGTCGAGCAGGGCGACGAGGTTCTCGACTATCGCCACGCCGTCGAACACTACGCCGGGTGCCGCCAGACCATCCTGCCAGGAGGTGATCACAGCTTCACGCGGTTTCCCGGATTCATCTCGCAAATCCTTGAGTTCTCGGGAGTTCGTGACGGGATATAATCCCGCGATGCACGTATTGTTCGACGAAGAAGGCAGCTTCAAGACCGGAACCATCCTGGCCGACAACGACAGCTCGTTGCAGGTCGAAATGGCGTCGGGGAAGCGCAGCAAGATCAAGGCAGCGACGGTGCTGCTGCGGTTCGAGAAACCGGGAGCGGCGGCGCTCCTGGACTTGGCGGAGCCGCAGGCGGCGGAAATCGAACCCGACTTCCTCTGGGAGTGCGTCAATGACGGCGAGTTTTCGTTTCTGGATTTTGCCCGTGACTACTTCGGCCACGACCCCGCACCGGTCGAAGCGGCGACGGTGCTGTTGGCCCTCCAGGCAGCGCCCATCTACTTTCATCGCAAAGGCAAGGGCCGCTTCAGGAAAGCCCCTCCCGACATTCTCGCGGCTGCTCTGGCCGGTCTTGAAAAAAAGCGTCAGCAGGCGCTCGCCATCGAGGGCTGGGTCGCAGAGCTGAAGGCAGGTCGATTGCCGCCGGAAATCGGCGTCCTCACCGATGCCCTCCTCTACGCCCCCGACCGCAACCGGCCCGAAACCAAGGCCTTCGAAGCGGCCTGTGCGGAAACCGGCCTTTCGGCGGCTCAGTTGCTTTTCCACTGCGGCGCCGTCAAGTCGGCCTACCACCTGCATTACCGGCGCTTCCTTCACGAGCAGTTCCCCAGGGGAACCGGCTTCCCCACCCTGGACGCGCCGGCCTCTCCCGACGACCTGCCCCGTGCCGACGTACGCGCGTTCTCCATCGACGACGCCCAGACCACGGAAATCGACGACGCACTCTCGGTGACACGGCTGCCCGGCATCGGCACCCGCATCGGCATCCACATCGCCGCCCCCGGACTCGCCATCGCGCATGGCTCTCCCCTCGACGGCGTCGCCCGGGCGCGCCTCTCCACCGTCTATATGCCGGGAAACAAGATCACCATGCTACCGGACGCCGTGGTGCAGAACTACACCCTGGCGGGCGGCGCGGACTGCCCGGCGATCTCGCTCTACCTGACGGTGAGTGACACCCTGGAGGTGCTGAGCCACGAATCCCGCCTGGAACTCGTGCATATCGCCGCCAACCTCAGGCACCACGAAGTGGAACCCTGGTTCAACGCCGAAACCGTCCAGGGCAAACTCCCGGACCGCCCCTTCCGGGACGATCTGCTGCACCTCTGGCATTTCGCCAACGCCTGCGAAGGCCGCCGCGGCAAGCCGTCGGCCACCCAGGGCATCAACGACTACAACTTCGCCATCCGCGGCGACCTGGCCGACCCCGAGTCCTGCACGGTCGAGATCAGCGAAAGGAAGCGCGGCAGTCCTCTCGACAAGCTGGTGGCGGAACTGATGATCGTCGCCAATTCGACCTGGGGCGGTCTCCTGGCCGAGAAGAACGTAGCCTGCCTGTACCGCGCCCAGACCCAGGGCAAGGTGCGCATGACCACCTCGCCGCTCCCCCACGAAGGACTGGGCGTCCCGCAGTACGCCTGGATGACTTCGCCGCTCCGCCGCTACTGCGACCTGATCAATCAGTGGCAGCTCATCGCCTGCCTCAAGGGCGAGACGCCGGCCTTTGCCCAGAAGTCCGCCGAGCTCTTCGCCGCCCTGCGCGACTTCGAGCTCACCTACGCCGCCTATGCCGACTTCCAGCGCCTGATGGAACGCTACTGGTGCCTGCGCTGGCTGCAACAGGAGGGGGCGAGCACCGTCGAAGCCACCGTGCGGCGGGAACAACTGGTCAAGCTTGATCACCTGCCGCTCATCCTCCGCATCCCGTCCGTCCCCGCCGAGCTGGCACCCGGACGGCGGGTGAAACTGGCGGTCGAGGCCATCGACCTTCTCTCACCTGAGATCCAGGCGCGCTACCTCGAAACCCTGGACAGCTCCGACGACGACGCAGCCGAGGAGGATGAGGAACAGTGAGGCAGGGGCTGGCCGGATTCCCGCTCTTCCCGAGGCTGGCGACGCTGCCCCCGATCGGATTCGCCTCCGCTATCTCGCTGGGCCTGCACGCCTTCGTCCTGCTCGGAATCGGCTTCGCCTACCCGGAGGCCGCCAAGGCGGTGCGCGACAAAGCCCTCGACATCATCCTGGTGAACGCCAAGTCGGCAAGCAAGCCGCGGGACGCCCAGGCGCTGGCCCAGAGCAACCTGGACGGCGGCGGCAACACCGACGAGAACCGCCGCGCCAAGACACCCCTGCCTCCCACCCGGCAGCAGACGCCCGGCAGCGACGTCGAGCAGATGCAGCGCCGGGTCAAGGAACTGGAGGCGCAGCAGCAGCAATTGCTGAGCGAGGCAAAGAACCTGCGCAGCGCGCCTCCCGCTCCCTCCGGCCAGGATCGCCAGGCGCCGGCGCCCGACACCAGCGGCCTCGACCTGGTGGAAGCCGCCCGCGCCATGGCCCGCCTGGAGGGCGAAATCAACAAGACGGTAGACGAATACAGCAAACGGCCCCGCAAACGCTTCATCGGCGCACGCGCCGAGGAATACCGCTTCGCCCAATACATCGAGGACTGGCGCCAGAAGGTCGAGCGCGTCGGCACCCTCAACTATCCGGAAGCCGCCCGGGGCAAGCTCTACGGTTCCCTGGTGATGACCGTGTCGATCGGCGCCGACGGCCACGTCGAGCGCATCGACGTCAACCGCTCGTCCGGCCACAAGGTGCTGGACGATGCCGCCCGCCGCATCGTCCAGATGGCCGCGCCCTTTGCCGCCTTTCCACCGGACATCCGCAAGGACACGGACATCCTGGAAGTCACCCGTACCTGGTACTTCACCCAGGGCGACAGCCTGGAGACCAAGAGCAAATGAGCGATCGCTACGCCGTCTTCGGGAATCCCATCGCTCATTCGAAATCGCCCGCCATCCACGCGGCCTTTGCGGCCCAGACGCGGCAGTCGCTCCACTACGACGCCATCCTCGCGCCCCTCGATGGATTCGCCCGCGCGGTGGCCGATTTCGTGGCTGCCGGCGGCCGCGGCGCCAACGTCACCGTGCCCTTCAAGGAAGAGGCGCATCGCCTCGCCACCCGACTGACCCCCCGGGCAGTACGCGCCGGTGCGGTCAACACCCTCAGCTTCGACCCGGAAGGCATTGCCGGTGACAACACCGACGGCGCCGGTCTGGTGCGCGACATCGGCGACAATCTGGGCTTTCCCCTCGCCGGCCGCCGAGTCCTGCTCCTGGGCGCGGGGGGCGCCGCCCGCGGAGCGATTGGCCCCCTGCTCGACACAGGCGTCGCCCACCTCACCATCGCCAACCGCAGCGCTCCGCGTGCCCACGACCTGGCCCGCCTCTTCGCGCCCCACGGCGATGTGGAAGGTTGCGGCCTGGGAGAAATCGCCGGGCGCTTCGATCTGCTGATCAACGCCACTTCGGCGAGCCTGGCCGGCGAGGCCATCGCTCTACCCCGGGGCAGCTACGCCCCCGGCGCTCTCGCCTACGACATGATGTACGGCGCCCGGGAAACCCCCTTTCTCGCCGCCGCCCGCCAGGCGGGCGCCACGCGGGTCGCCGACGGCCTGGGCATGCTGGTCGAACAGGCGGCGGAAGCCTTTCTCCTCTGGCGAGGCATCCGCCCGCAGACCGCCTCCGTCCTGGCCGACCTGCGCGCGCGCCTCGCGGCCCCATGAGGCGCGTCGGCCACTGGCTCAAGCTGGGTGTCCTCACCCTCCTTGGCCTGGCTCTGGCATACCAGCTGTGGCTCCTTGCCTGGGTGCTCTTCTGGGGGCATTTCAACCCCGATACCACGCGCTTCATGAGCATCCGCCTCGCCGAGCTGCGCGAGAAAGATCCCCAGGCCCGCCTCAAGGTCCAATGGGTGCCCTACGAGCGCATCTCGCCCCATCTCAAGCGCGCCATCATCGCCGCCGAGGACGCCAAGTTCGTCGACCACGAAGGATTCGACTGGGAGGGCATCCAGAAGGCCCTGGAGAAAAACCAGAAACGCGGGCGCATCGTCGCCGGCGGCTCGACCATCACCCAGCAACTGGCCAAGAATCTCTTCCTGAGCCCGCAAAAATCCTTCTGGCGCAAGGGCGAGGAAGCCCTGATCACCTTGATGATCGAAACCCTCTGGAGCAAGCGACGCATCTTCGAGGTTTACCTGAACGTCATCGAGTGGGGCAACGGTGTCTTTGGCGCCGAAGCCGCAGCCCGCCACTATTACGGCATCGCTGCGGCGCAATTGGCTCCGGAGCAGGCGGCCCGCCTGGCGGGCATGGTCCCCAACCCGCGCTTCTACGACCGCAATCGCAACGCCCCGGGCCTGGGCCGCAAGGCTGCAATCATTCTCGCCCGCATGCCGGCCGCCGAGCTGCCCTAAGACAGTTCGACTCCTCGACCCGAGCGTGCGCGAGCGGGCGGCCACAGCGGTTTCCGGGCTAAAATTCCGGCTCCCCGGCGGCGGCGTGCCATGAGCGAAGATTCCCCTCTCACCGATACCGAAGACCTGCAGGAGCGCCTCGCCGAGGTGCAGACCCTGCTCGCCCGGCACAAGCTGGTGGAAGACCTGGTGCACCGGCAGGACATGCCGCGCCATGACCTCGTCGAAGGCCTCGTGCACAAGCAGCATCTGGTGGAGCTCCAGAAGCGCCTGGAGCCCATGCACCCGGCGGACGTGGCGTATGTCCTCGACGCCCTGCCGCCAGACGAACGTCTGATCGTCTGGGATCTGATCGCAGTCGAGCGGGAAGGTGAAATCCTCCTGGAAGTCTCGGACGCCGTGCGCGAGTCCCTCATCGACTCCATGGAGCGCAACGAGCTGGTGGCGGCCGCCGAGACGCTGGATGCAGACGAGCTCGCCGACCTGGCGCCCGACTTGCCACAGGAAGTCATCGCCGACGTCTTCAAGTCCCTCTCCGTGGAAGAGCGGGAGCAGTTGCGCTCGGCCATGTCCTACCCTGACGACTCGGTCGGCGCGATCATGGATTTCGACATGGTCACCGTGCGGGAAGACGTCAGCCTGGAGGTCGTGCTGCGCTACCTGCGCCTCTTCGACGAACTGCCCGACCACACCGACCAACTCTTCGTCGTCGACCGCGAGGACCATCTCAAGGGCGTACTGCCGCTCAACGTCCTGCTGGTGAACGATCCGGATATCGCGGTCGGCACCCTCATGAACACCGATTTCATCGAACTGGAGCCGGACGATTTCGCCGAGGAAGCCGCCAAGGCCTTCGAGCGCTACGATCTGGTGACGGCGCCGGTGGTGGACCCCGAAGGCAAGCTGGTGGGCCGCGTCACCGTCAATACGGTGGTGGATTTCATCCGCGAGGAAGCCGAAAGCGAGCAGCTCGCCCAGGCCGGCCTGAAGGAAGAAGAAGACATCTTCGCGTCGGTGTGGGATTCGGTGAAAAACCGCTGGTCCTGGCTGGCCATCAACCTTGTCACCGCCTTCGTCGCCTCGCGGGTGATCGGCGCCTTCGAGGGCTCCATCGAGAAGCTGGTGGCGCTCGCCGCCCTCATGCCCATCGTCGCCGGCATCGGCGGCAATTCGGGCAATCAGACCATCACCATGATCGTGCGCGCCATCGCCATGGGGCAGGTCCAGCCCGACGCCGCCCGCCGGCTCCTGCGCAAGGAACTCGGCGTCGCCCTCATCAACGGCCTCATCTGGGGCGGGCTGCTCGGCGTCGCCGCCTGGTGGCTCTACAAGAGCGCCGCCCTCGGCCTGGTGATGACGGCCGCCATGACCTTGAACCTCCTGCTCGCCGCCTCCGCCGGCGTCGGCATTCCGCTGCTCCGTCAGCGCCTGGGCGCCGACCCGGCGGTCGGTGGCTCGGTGATGATCACTGCCCTCACCGATTCCGGCGGCTTCTTCATCTTCCTCGGGCTGGCGACGCTGTTGCTGATGTAGTTGCGCCTATTCCGGCGAGACCAGCTTCAAACCCACGATGCCGGCGACGATGAGGGCGATGCACACCAACCGCGCCACTTCCCGGGATTCACCGAAAAGCACCATGCCCAGCAGCGCCGTGCCGACGGCGCCGATGCCGGTCCATGCCGCGTAGGCCGTCCCCAGGGGCAAGACCCTCAGGGACAAGCCCAGCAGGACGACGCTGGCCACCATGGCGGTGACGGTGCCGACGCTGGGCCAGAGGCGGCTGAAGCCTTCCGTATATTTCAGGCCCACCGCCCAGGCCACTTCGCAGCAGCCAGCCAGAAGCAGAACCCCCCAGGCGCCGGCACTCGTCACTTGAAACTGGCGAAATAGGCATCCGCCGCTGCCACCGTGCCGGCGATGTCGGCATCGCTGTGGGCGGCCGAGACAAAGCCCGCCTCGAACGCCGACGGCGCGAAGTAGTGCCCGGCCTCCAGCATGGCATGGAAGAAGCGGTTGAAGGCCTCCTTGTCGCAGGCCAGGACGGCCTCGTAGGTGGCCGGGCAGGCCTCGGCGAAGTACAGCCCGAACATGCCGCCGACGTTCTGGGCGGCGAAGGCGACGCCGTGCTTTCTGGCGGACGCCACCAGACCGTCGCACAGGGCGCGGGTCTTGGCGGTGAGCGCCTCGTAGAAGCCGGGGGCCTGGACCAGCTTCAGAGTGGCGAGGCCGGCGGCCACCGCCACCGGGTTGCCGGAAAGCGTGCCGGCCTGGTAGACCGGCCCCAGGGGGGCGATCTTTTCCATGATCTCCCGCTTGCCGCCAAAGGCGCCCACCGGCATGCCGCCGCCGATGACCTTGCCGAAGGTGGACAGATCCGGCGTGATGCCAAAGAGCCCCTGGGCGCTTGAGAGGCCGACGCGGAAGCCGGTCATCACCTCGTCGAAGATGAGCACGGCACCGCGTTTGGCGGTGAGCTCGCGCATCGCCTTCAGGAATTCCGGCGTCGGCGCGATGAGATTCATGTTGCCCACCACCGGCTCGACGATCACCGCGGCAATACGATCGCCGTGACTGTCGAAGGCATCGGCCAGTTGCTGCGGGTCGTTGTAGGCCAGCACCATCGTGTGCTGGGCGAGATCCGCCGGCACGCCACCGGAGGAAGGGTTGCCGAAGGTCAGCGCTCCCGAGCCGGCCTTCACCAGAAGGCTGTCGGAGTGGCCGTGGTAACAGCCCTCGAACTTGATCAGCAGGTCGCGACCCGTATGGCCGCGGGCCAGCCGGATGGCGCTCATGGTGGCCTCGGTGCCCGAGGAAACGAGGCGCACCATGTCCATGGAGGGCACCAGGGAGCAGAGCAGGTCGGCCATCTCGACTTCACGTTCGGTAGGAGCGCCGAAGGAGAGGCCGTCCGCCGCCGCTTCGCTCACCGCCTTGAGCACCTCCGGGTGGCCGTGGCCGAGGATCATCGGCCCCCAGGAGCCGACGTAGTCGGTGTACCACTTGCCGTCGGCGTCCTGCACCCGCGGACCCTGAGCCTGCCGGAAGAAGCAGGGGGTGCCGCCCACCGACCGGAAGGCGCGGACCGGCGAATTGACGCCGCCGGGGATGTGGCGCTGGGCGCGCTCGAACAATTGCTGGTTACGGGAGCTCATGGGCGTTTTTCCTCGAACAGGCGTTGATAGGCGGCGGCGCGGGCGGCAATGTCCTGCGCCGAGAAGAGGTCGGTGATGACCGCCAGCAGGTCGGCGCCGGCGGCAATGACGGCCGGCGCGTTGGCCAGGGTGATGCCGCCGATGGCGCAGGCGGCCAACCCCACCTCCCGGCGACAGCTGGCAAGAATCCCCGGCGACGCACAGGCCGCACCGGGCTTGGTGGGCGAAGGGAAGAGCGCGCCGAAGGCGGCATAATCGGCCCCCGCGGTGCGGGCGGCATGGGCGAAAGCGAGGCTCGCGTGGCAACTGACCCCGAGGATCGCGTCGGCGCCGAGGAGGGCGCGGGCACGGGCGGGGTCGCCGTCCGCCTGACCAAGGTGCACCCCCGCCGCGCCCACCGCCAGGGCCAGATCGACATCATCGTTGACGATCATGGCGGCGCCGAAACGACGACACAGCGCGGCGAGGGCAGCGGCGCGACGCCGCCGCTCGGCGGCGTCGGATTGCTTGTCGCGATATTGCAGCCAGCGTCCGCCACCGGCCAGCACGGCCGACGCCGAGGCGAGGAGACGCTCGCCGTCGGCCTCGTCGGGGGTCACCGCGTAAAGACCGCGCAACGCCTCAGGCATCGGCGGCGGTCGACGCACTATCCTCGTCGCTCTCGTCATCCCGCGCCCAGAAGAGACGGTCGGGAACATGCTGCCCCATGCCGGGGCGGAAGGCGCCGGCAAGCGTGCGCCAGGTGTAGTCCTGGGCGTCGTGCACGGCGGCCTCGAGTTCCGCCCCCTGGGCGAGTCGCGCGGCGACGGCGGCGGCCAGAGTGCATCCCGAACCGTGGAAGCTGCCCGGCAGGCGCTCCCACACGTCGCGGCGCAGCAGACCGGTTTCGCCGAAGAGCTGATTGACCACCTGCGCCGTGCGCTCATGGGTTCCGGTGACGAGCACGTGCTGGGCCCCCCACTCGATGAGACGGCGCGCGCATTCAGCGGCGTCCGGCTCACCCTCGTCATCGCCCTCGGCGAGGCGCCGCGCTTCCGGCGCATTGGGGGTCAGCAGGGTAGTCTGTGGGAGCAGGAGTTCGCGCATGGCGGAAACCATGTCCTCCCCAGCCAATTCGTCGCCGCGGCCGGAAGCGAGAACGGGATCGAACACCAGCGGAATTTCCGGGTAGTCGGAGACGATCTCGGCTACCGCCACGACGTTGGCCAGGCTCCCGAGAACGCCTATCTTGAAGGCAGCCACCGGCATGTCTTCGAGTACGCGGCGTGCCTGCCGCTCCAGGACATCCGCCTCGACGGGATGGACGCTCTCGACCCCGGAGGTATCCTGCACGGTGACCGCTGTCACGGCGGTGAGGGGATGGCAGCCCAGGCTCGCCAGGGTGAGGATGTCGGCCTGGAGACCGGCGCCGCCGGTGGGATCACTGGCCGAGAAGACGAGAACGAGGGGGGGAGTTGAATTCATGGCGCCTGCCAAGACCGGCTTGGCGGTTCCGGCGGCATTTATTTAAGATTGTCGCGATTTTATCCGAAAACTCGGGGAGACCATGACCGACGCCGCCGAATTGAAGACCTGGATCTGCCTTGTTTGCGGCTTTGTTTATGACGAGGCCGCCGGACTGCCGCAGGAGGGCATCCCGCCGGGAACCCGCTGGGACGATATTCCCATGAACTGGGTTTGCCCCGAATGCGGCGCCCGCAAGACCGATTTCGAAATGCTCGCCTTGTAGCTTGCCACTGACTTGGATAGTATGACGGCACGAAAAAGAGGGCTTTCGCCCGCAGGGGACAAACTTGGCTGACGCGGTGAATCTGCGCGGCGTGAAGGTGATGGTCATTGACGACAGCAATACCATCCGCCGCAGCGCCGAAATCTTTCTGGTCCAGGCCGGCTGCCAGGTGGTGCTCGCCGAGGACGGCTTCGACGCCCTCGCCAAGATCGCCGACCATCAGCCCAACGTCATCTTCTGCGACATCATGATGCCGCGCCTCGACGGGTATCAGACCTGCGCCCTCATCAAGAAGAACCCCCGCTTCAAGGCCACGCCGGTGATCATGCTGTCGTCGAAGGACGGTCTTTTCGATCGCGCCCGCGGCCGCATGGTCGGTTCAGACCAGTACCTCACCAAACCCTTTACCAAAGACAGTCTGTTGCAGACGGTCGCGGGATTCGCGACGGCGACGGGCTGAGATCATCAAGGCGATACAGGGAGCACAGCATGCCGGTTAAGAAAATTCTGGTCGTCGACGATTCGCCCACCGAGCGATTCTTCGTCGTCGATCTGCTGACCAAGAATGGCTACCAGGTCAGCACCGCCGAGAACGGCGAAGAGGGGATCGCCAAGGCCAAGGCCGAAATGCCGGATCTCATCCTGATGGACGTGGTCATGCCCGGCCTGAACGGCTACCAGGCGACCCGCACTCTGACCCGGGACGACGACACCAAGGGTATTCCCGTCTTCGTCTGCACCACCAAGGGCCAGGAGACCGACAAGATTTGGGGCCTGCGGCAAGGCGCCCTCGATTATCTGGTTAAGCCCCTCAAGCCCGAAGAGCTGCTCCAGAAAATCGCGGCTCTGCCCTGATCGGCGTCCATGGCACGCAAGACCAGCCTGCGGGAATTCCAGGAATACTTGGCCGGCCGCCTGACCAGCGCGGCCCGGGGCAAGGGGGGGGCGACCCTGCTCGGTGTCCGGGCCGGCGGCGAGGATTGGCTCCTCGACCTGGCAGATTCCGGCGAAGTCGTCCAGATGCCCCGCCTGACGCCGGTCCCGCTGACGCGCCGCTCCTTTGCGGGGCTTGCCAACATTCGCGGCAATCTCTATTCGGTCACTGACTTTTCGCTTTTTCGCGGCGGCGACCCCACTCCGCAGAACGCCAGCAGCCGCCTGGTCCTGGTCGGCGTCAAGCATGGCTCCAACGCCGCCCTGCTGGTCGGCCGCATGCTGGGCCTCAAGAACAATGACGATTTCTCGCCGGCCGATCCCGAACCGGGCGCTCCCGCCTGGGCCAATCACAATCTACGGGACGGCAACGGCAAACTCTGGCGCCGGCTATCGGTCCGCGACCTGCTCGACGACGCAAATTTCATGAACGTCGGCGCCTGAGCACACCACACGACGAATAAACAGCGGAGGACACCATGGCATTCAGCTTTAAACTGCCGATCAGGCGGCGGGGCAACGACAACCCTCCCACCGAGCAGATGACGGTTTCGGAGGCGATGTCCCCGAGCGCGTCGCGGGGCGCCTGGAGCAAGGGCATTCCGCTGCCCGGATTCCTGGCCGACAAGCCGGTGGCTCAGCAGATCAAGATTCTTGGCGGGGTTTTCGTGGGTTCCCTGCTACTCATCATCATCCTCGTCCTGCTCGACAGCAACCGTTCCGCCAATGGCACTGCCTACGTGACGGCGGCCGGGGAAATGCGCATGCTCTCGCAGCGGCTGGCCAAGGCGTCTTCCCTTGCCCTGCAGGGCAATCCCGTCGCCTTCGCCCAGTTGAAAGATTCCCGCGAGACCTTTTCGACCCTGCTAGACCGCCTGACCAACGGCGGCGAGATCGCCGGAACCAGCGTACCTTCCTCGCCAGGGTCGGTACAAGCGGAACTCACCGCGCTCACGGGACTCTGGGGTGATACCGAAAAGAACGCGGCCGCCGTGATCGCCCAGGAAAAGAACCTGGTGACCCTCGGCAAGGACGTTGCCACCATCGACGCCAAGAACCCTCTGCTCCTCGACCTTTCCGAGCAGGTTGCCGCCCTCAAGCTACAGACCGGCAGCAATGCCCGCGAAATCGCTGCGGCCAGCCAGCTGGTGATGCTTACGCAGCGAATTGCCAAGAACGCTTCGGCGATGCTGGTGGGCGACGTGATCAACCCGGAAGTCGCCTTCCTCCTCGGCAAGGACACCAACGCCTTCCGCGACATCCTCGCCGGTCTCATGAAGGGCAGCGAATCCCTGCGGCTCTCGGCGGCGAGCGACGGGGACACCAAGGAAAAACTCGCCGCCCTCGAAGCCGCCTTCAAGGACTACCAGGGCGCTGTCGGCAATATCCTCGGCAACATGCAGCCCCTGGTACTCTCGAAGCAGGCCGGCGCCAAGATTTTCCGCGAGAGCGACGACCTGCTGAAGGCCACCGACGCCCTCGCCGAAGGCTATCAGCGCGACCTGTCGTCCCGCGCCCTCTACTTCGCCGGACTGATCGTCCTGGTGCTCCTCGCCCTCACCAGTCTCGCCCTTCTCGCCCGCGCCTACCTGGCCGATACCGAGAACCGCGCGGATCAGGCAGATCGCCAGCGCCAGTCTTCGGAGCAGACGAACCAGGACAACCAGACCGCCATTCTGCGACTGATGAACGAACTCGGCGATCTGGCCGACGGCGACCTTACCGTCACCGCCACGGTGAGCGAAAACATCACCGGCGCGATTGCCGACTCGATCAACTACACCATCGAAGAACTCCGGGTTCTGGTCGGCCGTATCAACGACGCCGCCACCCGCGTGACCGCCGCCACCGAAATCGCCCGCCGCACCTCGAACGAGCTGCTCTCCGCCGCCGAGCGGCAGTCCCAGGAAATTCAGCAGGCCGGTGATTCTGCCCTCTCCATGGCGCGCTCGATGAAAGAGGTTTCCGGCAACGCCGGCCAGTCCGCCCAGGTGGCCCGCCAGTCGCTGTCCGCCGCCGAGAAAGGCACGGTGGCTGTGCAGGATTCCATCAAGGGCATGAACGAAATTCGCGAGCAGATCCAGGAAACCTCCAAGCGCATCAAACGCCTCGGCGAATCGTCCCAGGAGATCGGCGAAATCGTGGAACTGATTTCTGACATTACGGAGCAGACCAACGTGCTCGCCCTGAACGCCGCCATCCAGGCAGCCTCCGCCGGCGAAGCGGGACGCGGCTTCACGGTCGTGGCTGAAGAAGTGCAGCGCCTCGCCGAACGCTCCGCCGAGGCCACCAAGCAGATCGCGGCGATCGTCAAGACCATTCAGACCGACACCCAGGACGCCGTCTCCGCCATGGAGCAATCGACTCAGGGCGTGGTCGAGGGTGCCAAGCTCTCCGATGCCGCCGGGCAAGCGCTGGCCGAGATCGGCGAAGTTTCCCGCAATCTCGCCGGCCTCATCGAAAACATTTCCTCTTCGACACAGCAGCAAGCCGAATCGGCGACCGGCGTCGCGCGCATGATGCAGGACATCCTGCGGGTCACCGAACAAACCACGGCGGGCACCCAGAAGACCGCCGAAGCCGTCGATGAACTCACCAGCCTGGCCCACGAACTGAAGGGCTCGGTGGCCGGCTTCAAGGTGGATTGACCGGGTCCGGATAAGCCATGAACGCTGCCACCGAATTCGACCTGGGTCCGCTGACCTGGGTTAAGGGCGAAATCGATCTCGCCCTCGAACGGGCCGACGAGGCGCTCTGCCAGCACGGCAGCAGCGGCGACGCGACCCAGCTCAAATATTGCCGCACCCACGTGCACCAGGTGCACGGTGCATTGGCCATCGTCGGACTGGACGGCGTCACCCAGGTCACCGAATCCCTTGAAGCCTTGCTGCAGAGCATCGAAGAGGGGCGCGTCGCGGCCACCGCGGACGTCACGGCGGTCGTCTCCGCGGCGACTCTGGCCATCCGCCAGTACCTCGACGACCTCATGGCCGGCGAGCCCAACCAACCCCTGCGTCTGCTGCCGGTCTACCAGAATCTCGCCCGCGCCGCGGGGCAGAGTTCCGCGCGTGCCACCGATCTCTTCCACCCGGATCTGTCGGCCCGGCCGCCCAAGCGCGCGGCCCCCGCGCCCCACACCCCGGAGGAACTGACCCGCCTCATCAAATCCGAGCGCACCCGCTTCCAGAAGGGACTGCTGGGCTGGCTCAAGAGCCCCGGCAACGACGCTGCCCTGGACACCATGCGCCAGGCGCTGCGCACCATCGAGGCCACGCAGGACAGCCCCGCCAACCGGGCCTTCTGGTGGGTTTCCGTCGCCTTCCTGGAAGCCCTGGGAGACCGCGGCGTCGCCGCCGAACTTGAAACCCGACAGCTGTGCGCGCGCATCGACCTGCAAATTCGCCGCCTGCTCGAAGGTTCGCGCAACGTCGCCGAACGGCTGATGCGCGACGCCCTCTATTACGTCGCGAAGGCCCCGGACAGCCCCGGGGACATCGCGCAGGCGGTGCGGGCGAGCTTCGGGCTGGCGGAAATGATTCCCGTTGCCACCTCCCCCGGAGCGCCGGCGCCGCAGGAGGCTGCCCTGCGCAAGCTGCGGGAATCCATCGTCGCCGCCGAAGAAAGCTGGAACAGGTTCTGCGCCGGCAACGCGGCCCAGCTCGCGGTATTCGCGGAGCAGGCCCGTAACGCATCGTCCCTCACCGGAGACATCGGTCATACCGATCTGAAGCGCCTCGGCCAAGGACTGGCCGCCATCGCCAACTGGCTTGCCGAACAGCCCAGTCGCCAGTCCGAAGGGGTCGCCATGGAGGTGGCCACCGCCGTCCTCCTGCTGCAGAACGCCCAGGAAAATTTCCGTCGCCTCGGCACCGACTTCGCACAGCAGGTCGACCTCATGGTCGCCCGCCTGCACGCCTGCATCGCCGGCCGCCCGGCCGAATCGGGGGACGCGGTGCCGCTCCTCGACGAAATGACCCGCAAGGCGCAGGAAAAACTGCTCATCGGGCAGGTGGCGCGGGAAATTCAGAGCAACCTCGCTCAGATCGAACAGGCCCTGGACGGTTTCTTCCGCTCCCCCGAAAACGGCGCCGCCCTTTCGGCCCTCGAAAACCCCCTCAATCAGGTCTACGGCGCCCTTACCATCCTCGGCCACGACGGCGCCCTGGAAACCCTGTCGCGCTGCCGCGCGCGGATCGAGCGCTTCGCCGCGCCCGACTACCAGGCAGACCAGGCCGATTTCGAGGCCGTCGCCAGCGATCTCTCGATGCTCGGCTTCTTCATCGATTCGCTGCAGCATGGCGCGGCCGACTACGGCCAGTTCATCCGCAAGCTGTTCGGCGAGCCGGACGCCCCGCCCAGCGAGGAAGAGGAAGTCGAGGAGGCCATTCCCGCACCGTCGGTCGAGCAGCAACTCGATCAGCAACGCCGCGAAGCGCAGGCGCTGATGGACGCTCTGCGCGAGAAGCCCGCCGACGCGCAATTGCGGGACGAACTCAAGCAAAACCTCCAATCCATCCAGAAGGATGCCGATCTGGTCGCCGACCACCAGCTCGGCGAGACCGCCAAAGCCGCCCTTTCGGCCCTGGAAACCGGCACCTTCGACCCGGTGGCCACCAATCTGCGCCCCATGACCGCGGAGGCTCCGGCCCCCTCCGAGGAAACCCTGCAGCTCGCCCAGTCGAGTCACGAAGAGATCGACGCCGAACTTCTGGCCATCTTCCTGGAGGAGGCCAAAGAGGTGCTCGCCAGCATGGCCGAGCACTACGCCATCCTCGAATCCCAGCCCCACAACGTGGAGGCCCTCACCACCCTGCGGCGCGCCTCCCACACCTTGAAGGGCAGTGGCCGCATGGTCGGGCTGAAGGATCTCGGCGAGGCCGCCTGGGCGGTCGAGCAAACCCTCAATCTCTGGCTGCGCCAGGAGCTCCCTACGACCCGCGAGCTTCTCGCGCTCCTGAGTGACAGCCAGGCCATCTTCTCGGCCTGGGTGCAGCACCTCGAAAATCCGGCCGTTCCGGCGCCCAATCCGGCGGCGATGATCGCCCTCGCGGAGAAGCTGCGTGGCACCGACGAGCCGGCTGTCGCCCCTGCGCCGCAGCGCAGCGCCGCGCCTGCCGCGCAGGTCATCGAACTGCCCACCGCCAGCCCGCCGCGGCAAGCGCCCTCCGAAATCATCGAGATTCCCGAGAGCGAACCCCTCGCGCCGCTGGAGGCCAATTTCAACGATATCGTCCCGGAACTCGGCACGCCGACCAACCTCGGCCTCGAATTCGCCCTCGACGCCGTCGACCCGGCCTCCGTCGAAGGCAACGAGGAAGCCGCCTTCGATCCCGCCGCGACCCTCGTGGTTCCGGAACTCGGTTCCCTCGGCGATGCACCCGCCGTGCCGCCCGCCAGTTTCGACGAATTGGGCGCCTTCGTCGGCGCCGACACGCTCGTATCACCCTTCTTCGGCCGGGAAAGCGAGGAATTCGCCCCTCCGCCGGTCCCCGCCGCGCCGCCGCCCGCCGCCCCCCCTCCGCCCACGGCGCAAACCCAGGCGTCCGCGCCGCCTGCTCCGCCTCCTGCGCCGGCCGCGCCGACCACCGCCTTCGATGATCTCGGCGCCTTCGTCGGTGCCGAAACCGTGGTCTCACCCTTCTTTGGCGCGGATCTGCCCGACGACGAGCCCGCCGCGCCGCCGCACGAACCTTCCGCCGCCCATCCAGCCGAACCCGCCGCATCGCCAGAAGGGGACGAACTCCGCTTCGAGGGCCTCGCCGACACCTTCATCGAACCGATGAGACCGGGCCTCGCGGAGATCGAACCGCCCGCCGACGACGGACTCGCCGACCCCAACATGGCGACCCTGATCGACCCCTTCGCGGGGTTGAGCGCGGCCGCTGAAGAGCTCTCCCCTCCGCTGGCGGAACCGCCGGCCGATCCGTTCGCAGCGACGCTTGTCGATCCTTTCGCGGCCACCATTGTGGATCCCTTTGCCGCCGGGCTGATGGATGCGCCGGCGGACGATTTTGGCGATGGCGCCCCCGCCGCTGCGCCGGCGCCCACCGAGAAGGAGACCCCAGCCCACCCGGAGCCCGAGGGCTCCCGCGAACCGGGGCCCGAATCGGCCCCGGCGACTGAGGCTGCCCCAGCCGCTCCCGGGGCAGCGAGCGAGCGCAGCGCGCCCCAGCCGGAAGCCGCCGCGGAAGAGCCCGCGCCGCCCATTCTGACGCTCTTCGACATCTTCCGTGACGAAGCCCGCGCACACCTGGACAGCCTGCACGCCCAGCTTGCGCTCCTGAGCCTCAACGCAGGCCAGGCCACCCCCTTCGAGATGACCCGCGCCGCCCACACCCTGGGCGGTATCGCCGCCACGGTGGGACTGATGCCCATCCACCAGTTGGCGGTTGCCCTGGAACACGCGCTCATGCGCCGAGACGCCAGCGGCCGGCCGGACAGCATCGAAGGGATGGAGACTGTCCGCCAGGCGGTGCTGGCGCTGGAGGAGATGTACTCCCGCCTGGCCGACCCGGGCGGCCCCGCCCCCCTCCCCTCTCTGGTCGAAGCGTTGGACGAGGTTTTCCTGCCGCCGCCCCCCGAACCGATCGGTCCGGCCGCCGAAGAGCCGGACATCAGCATCTCCTTCGACGCGGAAGTCCCGGAAGCGGCGCGTCCGGAAGATGACCAGGTCGCCACACCTGGCGCCGATACGGCCAGCGAGTCCAGCGAGCAATCCGACGCCGACTCTTTCGCGGACGATCTCGCCGCGTCCCTCACCGAAGAATCCGCCGATTCTCCCGCGCTCTCCGCTGCCGGGGACGCCGGACACGAGCACGGCCCAGACCTGCCTCGCCTCAAGGACGAACTCGACGACCAGTTGCTGCCGATCTTTCTGGAAGAAGCGCAGGAGTTGATCCGCGGCTTCAACGACCAGATCGAAGCCTGGCGGCAGCAGCCTGCGGCACCCGATGCCCCGCGCGCTCTGGCCCGCCATCTGCACACCTTCAAGGGCAGCGCTCGCATGGCCGGTGCCATGAATCTGGGGGAACTGACCCACCGCCTGGAGACCCGGGTCGAGGAAATCCTGCGCGGTGGCAACACCAGCCCGGCCCAGATCGAGGAAGTCGAAGGCGGATGCGACACCCTGGTGCAGATCGTCGACCGCCTGCAGGCCGGCGACCTGCCCATGCTCTTCCCCGAAGCGGCGCCGGTGAGCCCGCTGGAAACCGCGGCCCCGGCCGAAGTGGCGCAAGCCATCGCCGCCGCCACCACCCCCGTCGCCGCGACCCCCCAGGCGCCGCACGGCGATCACGAATCCGCCGACCGCCGCGCCACCCTGCGGGTACGTGCCGAACTGGTGGATCGGCTGGTCAACGAGGCCGGTGAGCTCTCCATCGCCCGCGCCCGTATCGAAGGCGAAATGCGCGGCCTCAAGACTTCGCTCCTCGACCTGACCGAAAACGTCATTCGTCTGCGCCGCCAGTTGCGGGATATCGAAATCCAGGCGGAAACCCAGATCCAGGCCCGCGTGGCTCAGGCCCATGACGGCCAGGGCGAATTCGACCCCCTGGAACTCGACCGCTTCACCCGCTTCCAGGAACTGACCCGCTTCATGGCCGAGTCGGTCAACGACGTCGCGACGGTGCAGCAGAACCTCTTGAAAAACCTGGACGACGCCAACGCGGCGCTGCTCGCCCAGGCCCGCCTCAACCGCAGCCTGCAGCAGGAGCTGATGGGCGTCCGCATGCTGCCGTTCGCGAGCCAGGCCGAGCGTCTTTACCGCATCGTGCGGCAGACCTCCAAGGAACTCGGCAAGCGCGCCAACCTGGATATCCGCGGCGGCCAGGTGGAAATCGACCGCTCGGTCCTCGACAAGATGCTGGCCCCCCTGGAGCACATGCTGCGCAACGCCGTCACCCACGGCATCGAGACCCGGGCCGCGCGCTCGGCGCTCGGCAAGTCGGAAATCGGCGAAATCACCCTGGCGCTGCGCCAGGAAGGCAATGAAATCATCATCGCCATGAGCGACGACGGCGGCGGCCTGGACGCCGGCCGCATTCGCACCAAGGCGGAAACCCTCGGGCTGCTGGCCCCGGGCGAGGCCGCCGACGATGCGCAGCTGTACGACTTCATTTTCCATCCGGGCTTTTCCACCGCCAGCGAGATCACCCAGATCGCCGGCCGCGGCGTCGGCATGGACGTGGTGAAGACCGAAGTGGCCAGCCTCGGCGGACGTATCGAAATCGCCACCCAGATCAGCCAGGGGACCACCTTCCGGCTTTATCTTCCCCTCACTCTGGCTGTCACCCAGACGCTGCTGCTGCGAACCGGAAACGCGCTGTATGCGGTTCCGTCCACCATGATCGAACAAGTGCTCGATCTGAAGGAAAAAGAACTCGCGGAACTGCGCGAACGCGGCGAAGCGGAATGGCACGGCAATCGCTATCCGTTCCACTTCCTGCCGCACCTCCTGGGGGATGCCGCCGCCCTGCCGGAAAATCATCGGCGCTACTGGGTCATTCTGATGCGCTCCGGCGCCCAGCGGGCTGCAGTTCTTGTCGATGAATTGCGCGGAAACCAGGAAGTCGTCGTCAAGAACATCGGCGCCCAACTCGCCCGGGTAGTCGGCATCGATGGCGCCACCGTCCTTGGAGACGGCCAAGTTGTGCTTATCCTCAACCCGGTAGCGCTGGCGAGCCGCGCGGTATCCGCCGTCGCCTCGTTCGCGCCCGCCACTGCCCCCGCTCCCGCGGCATCCACGACCCTGCCGACCGTTCTGGTCGTCGACGACTCCCTCACGGTGCGCAAGATCACCAGCCGCCTGCTTTCCCGCGAAGGCTACCAGGTCGTCACCGCCAAGGATGGCGTCGACGCCCTCGAACAACTGCACGAGGTGATTCCCGACGTCATCCTCTCCGACATCGAGATGCCGCGCATGGACGGCTTCGAACTGGTGCGCAATGTGCGCGCCGACGACCAGTGGAAGCACGTGCCGATCATCATGATCACCTCGCGCACGGCGGACAAACATCGCAAATACGCCGAAGAAATCGGCGCCGACCACTACCTCGGCAAGCCCTACGACGAAGACGAACTGTTGCGTCTGATCGCCGCTCATACCGGAATCAAGCGCTCCGGCTGACCGCCCGATAGCGTTCCAGGGTACGCCGCCGCGCCAGGGCGTGATCCACCAGGGGGAGCGGATAGTCGCGACCGATCAGCAGCCCTGCGGCCGCCTGCTCCGCGGCACCCATGCGCCAGGGCGCGTGGATGTGGCGATCGGGAACACGGGCAAGCTCGGGCAGGTAGCGGCGGATGAAGCGCCCGTCCGGGTCGTAGCGCTCCGACTGGCTGACCGGATTGAAGATGCGAAAGTAGGGCTGCGCGTCACAGCCCGTGGATGCCGCCCACTGCCAGCCCCCGTTGTTGGCGGCGAGATCGAAGTCGTTGAGGCAGTCGGCGAAGTGCCGCTCGCCCAGGCGCCAATCTATCCCGAGATCCTTGCAGAGAAAGGACGCCGTCACCATGCGCAGGCGGTTGTGCATGTAACCGCTGCGGGCCAGCTGGCGCATGCCGGCATCGACCAGAGGATAGCCGGTCAGCCCGGCCTTCCAGGCCGCCAACCCCTCCGGCCAGTCGTCCCACACGAGGGCGTCGAATTCGGGCCGGAAGCAGCCGCGGGTCACCCGGGGAAAATGGTCGAGGATGGCGAAGAAGAAGTCCCGCCAGGCAAGTTCCCGCAGCCAGACTTCCGCTCCCGGGCTGGTGTCGGCCAGGGCCGCCGCCACCAGCTCCCGCACCGACAGCGTGCCGAAACGCAGATGCACCGAAAGGTAGGAAACCCCGCGGCGCCCGGGAAAATCCCGGCGCTCCCCGTAGGCGGCGAGGCGCGGCAGAAAGTCATCGAGCGCCGCGCGGGCGCCGGTCATGCCCGGCCGGATGCCAATTTCGTCGAGGTCGCTGGACGCAAAACCGAGGGCAGCCAATTCCGGAATGCCTGAGCGCCCCGGCGGCGGGGCGAAATTCGCTACCCCGCGGTGGGGGCTCACCCCCTCCTGCCACAGACGTTCCCGCCACGCCCGTCCGTAGGGAGTGAAGACGGTGTACGGCCGCCCGGCGCTGCTCTTTAGCTCATCGCCGTCGAAGATCGTCTGGTCCTTGCCGCTGTGCAGCGCGATTCCCCGGGCGGCCAGCGCCGCCGCCACCGCATGGTCGCGTGCCTTGGCGGCCGGTTCGTAATCCCGGTTGGCGAACACCGCGCCGACGCCCAACTCGGCCGCCAGCCGGGGAATTTCCTCGGATGCCCGCCCGCAGCGCACGATGAGGCCGCCGCCGCGGGCGGCGAGGGCGGCGTCGAGCTCGACCAAGGAGCGCCGCAGGTAGTCCACCCGCCGGTCGCGGCGATTCGGCAGCGGATCGAGGATTTCGCTGTCGAAAAGGAAGGCGCAATACACGCGTTCCGCCTGGCTGGCAGCCGCCGCGAGGGCAGCATGGTCGGTGTCGCGCAAATCCCGGCGAAACCAGACCAGGGCGGACGGATAACGAAAGGCGCTCATGCGGGAACACGGGTCACGGCGCGCAAGGCAGCGGCAAGGCCATTTGCGCTTTCTGGGTTTACAATTCCGGCCATGGACAACGTCAATCTGACCGACAACTTCCTTATCGCCATGCCGGCCATGGAGGATCGCTATTTCGCCCACAGTCTTGTGTATGTGTGCGAACACAATAGTAACGGCGCCCTGGGGATCATCGTCAATCGCCCCATCGACATGACCCTCGCCGGACTCTTCGAAAAGATCGACCTGCCCTTCGGTCAGCCCCAGTTGGGCGACCTGCCCATCTACTTCGGCGGCCCGGTGCAGCTCGATCGCGGCTTCGTTCTCCACCGCCCGCTCGGCGCCTGGCAATCGACCCTGGCAGTCAATGCGGCGGTGGGCCTCACCAGTTCCCGCGACATCCTCGCCCGCGTGGGCAGCGATGGCGAGCCGCGCGAGCTGATCGTCACCCTGGGCTACGCCGGCTGGGGCGCCGGGCAACTCGAAGACGAACTCGCCCAGAATGCCTGGCTCACCGTTCCCGCCCAGGCCGCCATCCTCTTCGACACCCCGCCCGAAGAACGCCTGCCCGCCGCCATGCAGAACCTGGGGGTGAGCTTCTCCCAGCTCTCCGACGTGGCCGGCCACGCCTGATCCGCGATGCGCCTGTCCTTCGCCTCTCCGCACCCGTCGCCGGCCGGCGTGCGCGCCTGACGTGGCGACCGTGCTGGCCTTCGATTTCGGCGAGAAACGCATCGGCGTGGCGGTGGGCGAGACGCTCCTCGGCCAGGCCCATCCGCTGGCGGTGATCGCCGCCCCCGACCGTGAGCGCCGCTGGCAGGCAATCGCCGCCCTGGTGGCGGAATGGCAGCCGGAGCGCCTGGTGGTCGGCCTGCCCACCCACCTGGACGGCAGCCCGCACGCCATGACCGAGCGCTGCCGCCGCTTCGCCGCCAGTCTCGCCCGTCGCCACGCCCTGCCGGTGGATTGCGCCGACGAACGCCTCAGTTCGCGCGACGCCGAGACGCGCCTGCGGGAGGCCGGGCACAATGCGCGCAGCGCCAAGGGGCGGGTCGACGCCGTCGCCGCCCAGCTCATCCTGCAAACCTGGTTCGAAGGCCACGCCCATGATCATGCCGCCCCTGCCTGACGCCGAGGCCCAGTGCCGCCAACTCGCCGAGGCCATCCGCCCCAACCTTGACCGCGCTCCCGCCCTGGTCGGCATCCACAGCGGCGGCGCCTGGATCGCCGAGCGCCTGCGAGAACTCCTGGGAATCCGGGAAGAATTGGGACTCATCGACGTCTCCTTCTATCGCGACGATTTCGCGGCCCGCGGCCTGCATCCCCAGGTGCGGCCGACGGAAATTCCCTTCGATGTGGAAAATCGCCACCTCATCCTGGTGGACGACGTGCTCTACACCGGCCGTACCACCCGCGCCGCCTTGAACGAGCTCTTCGATTACGGCCGCCCCGCCTCGGTGGAACTCGCCGTCCTGGCCGACCGCGGCGAACGGGAATTGCCCGTTGCCCCCACCTATTGCCCCTGGACCCTGAGTCTCGCCGCCGGAGAAAACCTGGTCCTCACCCGGGACGATTCGGGCCGCCTCGCCTGGAGGCTCGAGCATGTATAACCCACAGCTCAACGCCGAGGGCGAGCTGAGCCACCTGCTTTCCATCGAGGGGCTGCCGCGGGCAATCATCACCCACATCCTCGACACCGCCGCCTCCTTCATGGAGGTCTCACAGCGTGACGTCAAGAAGGTGCCGCTGCTGCGGGGCAAGAGCGTCTTCAATCTGTTCTTCGAGAACTCCACCCGCACCCGCACCACCTTCGAGATCGCCGCCAAACGCCTCTCCGCGGACGTCATCAACCTAGACATCGGTCGCTCCTCCACCGCCAAGGGGGAAACGCTCCTCGACACCATCGACAACCTCTGCGCCATGGACGCCAATCTTTTCGTCGTCCGCCACGGCGCCAGCGGCGCGCCCTACCTCATCGCCCGCCATCTCGCGCAGGTGGGGCGCAGCGACATCCACGTGGTCAACGCCGGCGACGGCCGCCACGCCCACCCCACCCAGGGCCTCCTGGACATGTACACCATCCGCCACTACAAGCAGGATTTCAGCAATCTGCGCGTGGCCATCGTCGGCGACATCCTGCATTCCCGGGTCGCCCGCTCCGACATCCACGCGCTGACCACCCTGGGGGTGCCGGAAGTCCGCGCCATCGGCCCGCAGACCCTGCTCCCCGGCCACCTCGACCGCCTCGGCGTGCATGTCTTCCACGACATGGCGGAAGGTCTCAAGGACTGCGACGTGGTCATCATGCTGCGCCTCCAGAACGAGCGCATGAACTGCGCCCTGCTGCCTTCCGCCGGCGAGTACTTCCGCCTCTACGGCCTGACGCCCGCCAAGCTGGCCCTGGCCAAACCCGACGCCATCGTGCTGCACCCTGGCCCCATGAACCGCGGCGTGGAAATCCACTCGGCGGTGGCCGACGGCCCCCAGGCCGTGATCCTGCCCCAGGTTACCTTCGGCATCGCCGTGCGTATGGCGGTGATGAGCATCGTCGCAGGGAACTGAGATGACTTCCATTGAGATCCGCAACGGCCGCCTCATCGACCCCCGCCACGGGCTCGACCGCGCCGCCAACCTTTACCTTGCCGGCGGCCGCGTCACCGGTGTCGGCGAGCCCCCCAGCGGCTTCGTCGCCGAGCGGGTGATCGACGCCAGCGGCGCCGTCGTCTGCCCAGGCATCATCGATCTGGGCGCCCGCCTCACCAGCATCGAAGCCGAGTTGGCCGCCGCCGTCGCAGGCGGCGTCACCAGCGTCGTCGTCCCCCCCGACGCCGACCCGCCCCTCGACGAGCCGGAACTCGCCGACCGCCTCGTGCACCGCGCCGCCGACATCGGCAAGGCCCACGTGCTCCCCCTGGGCGCCCTCACCGTCGGTCTCAAGGGCGAACGCCTCGCCGAACTCGCCGGCCTCGCCCGTGCCGGCTGCGTCGCCTTTTCCCAGGCCAACCGCCCGGTGGTCGATACCGGATCGCTCCTGCGCGCCCTGGAGTACGCCGCCACCTTCGGTTACGCCGTCTGGCTGCAAGCCCAGGACCACTGGCTTTCCCACAGCGGCAACGCCCACGCCGGCGAAGTCGCCAGCCGCCTCGGCTTGGCCGGCATCCCGGTGAGCGCCGAGACCATCGCCATCGCCACCCTCCTCCAGCTCGCCCGCGATACCGGCGTGCGCCTGCACCTCACCCGCATTTCCTCGGCCGCCGGCATCCGCCAGGTGGAGGCCGCCCGCGGGGAAGGACTCCCGGTGAGTTGCGACGTGGGCATCCACCACCTGCACCTGACCGAAAACGACATCGGCTATTTCGACAGTCAGGCCCGCTTCGACCCTCCCCTGCGCAGCCAATCCGACCGTCAGGCCCTGTCGGACGCCGTCGCCCGCGGAGTCGCCGCCCTCTGCTCCGACCACACCCCGGTGGGCGCCGACGACAAGCTCCTGCCCTTCGGCGAAGCCAAACCCGGCGCCACCGGCCTCGAACTGCTCCTCCCCCTCACCCTCATGTGGGCCGAGCAGGCCGGCGTCGATCTCCCCACCGCGCTCGCGCGCATCACCGCCGACCCCGCCGCCATCCTGGCGAGCGACCGCGGCCACCTGGCCGTCGGCGCCCCCGCCGACGTCTGCATCTTCGACCCCCGCGCCACCTGGCGCGTGCTGCCCGAAGCCCTCAAGAGCAAGGGCAAGAACACCCCCTTCCTGGGCTACGAACTCCAGGGCCGCGTCCTCGCCACCCTGGTGGATGGCGTGGTGCAGTAGCGAGCCAGAGCAACACCTCAGTGAGCCGCTCGACTCTGACGGCTCAGACGGGAGTATTTCCTCATCAGCGGACGTCCAGAAGCCGTAGAACTCGGCTACTCCGCGTAGGAGTAACCCGATGTCCACGCCTGGTTCATCTGCACCCACAACTCCTTCGGAACACGCGAATCCCGTTTCGCCCCTGCCATGGTCTGATGCATAGCCTGCGCTATTCGCTGAATGACATGCGCGGGCTGGCCAACACCACATACCCGTCGGCCAAAATCCAGTAACTCTTCAGTTGTTGGGTACGCCTTTGTCTGGTGCTTGCCAGCGAAAAGCTTGAGGGCCAGCGTTCGGTCTTCAAGCGGTGGCCCTCCCGGCGATTGGGTGTATTTGTAAATACTCGTGGTCACAACATCGAACATGGGGGCCAGCCACATGTCCTCGGGCGAGCGGTAGAGCAAGCCGAAATTTTTCAGATGTGCGTCGCCATTTCGCACCATGACGGAAAATGCCACCTGCTCAAAGAATCGACGCAAGTTGCCGCTGTGCAACTGGAGTTGGCGCAGCAGTTCTGCGATGCGCTGATAGCTGCCGTGGTACCTGCGGTCCGACAGGATGTCGCGCACCCGCAAGCCGGCCAGGGCCGCAATGTCTTCAAAACCCAAACGTTCTACCCGTCCGTCGTCATGAACGACCAAGTCGAACCGGTCCAGCACCAGCATCTGCCCGTCGTCGGACAGCGCGAACGACGGCACCGTGATTCCCGCCTCGTGAGCGGCAGTCAGGCAGAGAAATTCGTTCGCAGCCAGCCCGGGGTACGCTGCACTCGCAGCCTTCACGATGAGGGAGGGAAGTGGCACAGTCGGCCGGTCAGGGACCATGATTTTGGGTTGCATGCCTGCGATGCCTGCCCCTGTGCTCAGGTAGGCGGCCACCAGGTCATTGAACACTTCCGGCGTGTAAGCCGTTTGTAGCAACTCGCTTTTGCTCAGGGTGCGCGGCAAAGGTTTCGCTGCCTGGTTGGGCAGGCTGTAACCCAAACGACCAATGCCATTACGCCCGACCAACGCCAACATGTGCATCGGCGTCATGGGTTGCTTAGGAAAGAGCTCCCGAATCCTCATGAACAACTCACCTTCGGGGAGGTTCTGGTCCATAGGAGGAAACAGGTCTCCATCCTGCCACGTGAGCTGCTCTCGGGGAGGCATAAGCAATGCCACTGTGGCTTGCTCTGGATCGGGCTGAAGGTAGCGGAATTCGTAGGTGGATGCCCGAAGCAATTGGCCTGCGTTGTCGGCATCGCCAATGGAGACATTCAGCAGCCGAATTTTTTCAGGGAGCATCATCGTCATCGTCCAGGAATCTGGCGGCGACTTCACTGGCGGTTGGCAGGCCCGCGCGTTCCATACGAAGCACCAAGCCCAACGCTCCCATGACCGCCAACAACGACGATACCGTGGTGTCTTCCCCTGCTTCGAGCCGGTAAACGACCTCGCGAACCTTGCCCGCTTTTTCAGCGAGCGCAGATTTACTCAAGCCCAGCGCTTCGCGCCGTGCTCGCAGTTGGCGTCCCAATTCATCAGGCAGTCGTATGTTGTCAGTCATGACTTTCATTTTCATGAAAAATACACATGAATGCAAGTTATGACTTACAGACAAAATGCTATTGCTGAGGTTCCGCCAACGCAGCCGGAGACTACTAGCGGCAGGCGGCCCGATCCCAACGGCACGAGGAGTACCCTTGAAAAAGATCGCTTGACGCGGTACCGGTTGTTGGTACCATTCGCCCATGAACGCCACGCACCGCAAAACCCTGATCGCCATCTTCACGGACCCGGTTTCCAAGTCGCTGGAGTGGCGACGCATCGAGGCGTTATTGGTGGCGATTGGCTGCCAGATGATCGAGGGCAGCGGCTCGCGGGTGCGGTTCGAGCAGGGCGGCATCATCGGCACCTTTCACCGACCGCACCCGGCGAAGGAAGCGAAGCCCTACCAGGTGCGCGACGCGCGGCAATTTCTTGAGAACCTTGGAGTGAAACCATGAACACGATGACGCACAAGGGCTATGCGGCCCGCGTGGAATACAGCGAGGAAGATGGCTGCTTCGTCGGCCACGTCGCCGGCATTCGGGACGTGGTCGGCTTTCACGGCGAAAGCGTCGCCGAACTGCGGGCCGCTTTCGAGGAAGCCGTCAACGACTACCTCGATACCTGCGAGAAACTGGGCCGTGAGCCGAATCACCCTTACTCCGGGCAGTTCCGCTTGCGGCTTGCCCCGGAACTGCACGCCCGCGCGGCAATGGTTGCCGCGACCCAGGGCAAGAGCTTGAACGCTTGGGTTTCCGACGCGATCGAAAGAAGTATCGCCGCCGCCTGACGGTTTCAGGCAAACGTCCTTTGTTCAGGCGATTTCAAATCAGTTCGCGCCTGACAGATTTGGTCCTGTTTCGGCGGCAAGAGAGGAAACATTACCGACGTGCCGCAATGCGGGCAAGTTTCGTCGAATTTCCGCCCGACTCGATCTAAAAGTGGTCTTAGTCAGCGGAGTTGTGCGACGGGCGATGCCGGGGACGGTCAGCGGGATATCGCCACTTGGGGCTGGTTAATTGTGGCCCCCGAATTTCTGCATCAACTTTCGCTATTCACCAACAAACAGACTTGTCCTGACTTTTTTACAAGACTGATTGGCTTGCGCGTATCGCCGCCATCGATCGAAATTTCAACCAGAAGGTCTTGATTCTCGAAGGACTGCAGTTCCTTGATCAACTGCCGAATAGTTTTTCCGCGAGTAACCCACTCCGGCTGGTCGCTTTCATATTTTTCCATGTCAATCTCCGATGCGGTTCAGGTTGGCGTCGAAGGTTCCTGCTCGGGTCTCCTTGCTACCAAGTGCTTTGACGGAATCAGCCATCTTCCATGCCCCACCGTTGTGGCCATCAAGATCCCTAGTGATGAAGTCCTTGCCCCTTTGGAAGACGGCTTGTCCATCATGAACTGTCTCATTGATCTTCTTGAAGCCCAGAGCCTCTGCTGCCTGTTTCGCCTCCTTGGTCGTCTTATAAACAGGCTTGGCAACTGCCCGTGCGCTCTTTGCAACAGCGGCGGCTTCCACCCCTTTTGACACATTTCTCGTCGCCGCGATAGCCAGTCCGGCGCCCCCGGGCACGCCCGGCAACGCTGCAGCAACGGTATCGGTAATCAGCCCCCCGATGTCGACTGCCGCCGGACCCCAATTCCCCTCTCTGATGTTCTGCGCGAGGCTGTGGGAACCGAGAATGATTCCCGGAACCGCCAAGACTACGTCTTCCGCCCACATCCCGTTCGGGTCGATGTACCGATACGGATTATTGTTCGCATACGCGTAGCGGTTGAAGCTATGCAGATCCTCGGGATTGACCTCCTTGGGATCGATCCCCGCGAAGCGACCCAGCAGGGGATCAGAGTACCGGGCTCCCAGGTAGGAAAGCCCGGTGTTGTTGTCGTAGGGCTTGCCGGCATAGCCGACCTTGTTGCCGGCGCTGGCCAGGCTCGCGGTGAGCTTGGTGCCATAGGGCCGGTAGTGCTCCTTCCACAGCACTTCGCCCGCCGCGTCGGTCGCCAGCAGGGGGGTGCCGGCAACGTCGTTGTGGAAGTAGGTGGTGATCTCCCGCGGCCAGGGCAGGGGCTTGCTGGGTTCGGCGACCGCCTGCCCGGTATCCGCCACGGTCACCAGAGTCTCGGTGAAGGTCTTGCTGCCTCGCGGGCCGATGGCCGTCCAGACGCAGGTCGAGGGGTACCCCACCCAGGAGGCCTGGGCGACCGCAAAGCTGAAGCCATTGGTGGTGGCCATCGTGCCACTGCCGGTATAGCCGCTGCCGCTCGCCGTGCAGGTGTAGGACACCGATGTGGCGTTGGTTGTCTTCCAGACCAGCAGGAATCGGTGTCCGGCAACCAGCGGCGTCGGCGTGCGCGAAACGCTGAGCGGCAAGCCGTTCGATGAGGCCGTGCCGTGGCGAGCCATGAATCCCGTTCTGAAAACTCAGCCGGGCTTGCTGGCCAAGACCTGGCTGAGCGGGCTGCATACCAGTACCCCGGGCGGTTTCTACGCTTTCGGCACCCTTAAAAACGCGACGGCATTCGCCCTCGACTATTTCCCCAGCGAAGCGGCGACCCTTGATGCGGCCTTTTAGGCCCGGCTGTTCGATGGTACCGCCGTCGAAGCCGCCAGCCGGGCGATGGACTCACCCTTCGATCGCTGAGGCGCGGTTTCGCGATTGGGTCTGGGGAGCCTGCGGGGACTTCCTGCGCCCCGCGGCCGGCCGGAAGCTCCCGCCATCAATCTGCGGACAGTACGGCCCGCACGCGCTCCGGAGGGAGTTCGACGCTCACCTGCTTCTGGCGCGACGCGGCACCGGAGCGCAGTTGGACGGCGCTGTGGGGCAACCCGAGGCGCTCGGCGAGGAAACGCAGGAGTTCGCCATTGGCCTTGCCGTCCACCGGCGGCGCGGCGAGGCGAATCTTGAGGGCTTCGCCGTGGGCGCCGACGACCTCGCTGCGACGCGCCCCGGGCTGCACGTGCAGACGCAGGACGCTGCCGGCGCCGTCGGCGCGCAGCCAGGGTGGGTTCACAGGAGCATGAGGACGACCTGGGCGAGCAGGATCGCCACCAGGGGCGAGAGATCGATGCCGGAGAGGGGTGGCAGGATGCGCCGGATGGGGTCGAGGATGGGTCGGGTGATCTGGTGGGCGGGCGCCGCCAGGGGGGAATGGGGATTTATCCAGGAGAGCACGGCCTGGACGATGAGGGCGCCGATGAGCAGATAGACGGCGAGGCGCAGGGTGCCCTTGACGGTCATCCAGAGCAGGAGGAGGGCGAAGTCGGCACCTTCCAGGGCGAAGACGCGGCCGGCGAGGCCGAGGAGGATGCCGGTGGCCAGGGCTTGCAGGGCCAGGGCGGCCAGCAGGCTGGCGACATCGTAGCCGTAGAGGCCGGGGATCAGCCGGCGCAGCGGGCGCACCGCCCAGTCGGTGAGGCTGATGACGAAGTGGCCGAGGGGACCGGCGAAGCTGGCCCGGAAAGCCTGCATGAAGAAGCGCAGGAGGAAGAGCGCGGCGAAGAAGCCGGCCACCGCGTCCACCAGGAAAGCGACGATCTGGGCGGGAACGCTCATTCGGCCCCCAGCAGGTCGCCGAGTTCGCGGCCGCGCGCGGCGGCCGCCCGGGCGCCGGCGGCAATCGCGCCCTTGAATCCGGCGTCCGCCAGCACGCGCAGGGCAGCCTCGGTGGTGCCGCCCTTGGAGGTGACCCGTTCCCGCAGGGTTGCGGCGGACGCCTCGGACTGGGCCGCGAGGCGGGCGGCGCCGAGGGTGGTCTCGACGGCGAGGCGGGCGGCGTCCTCCGGGCTGAAGCCCTGCTCCAGCGCGGCTTCCTGCAGGGCTTCGATGAACAGGAAGAGGTAGGCGGGCCCGCTGCCGGAAATGGCGGTGACGCCGTCCATGGCGCCTTCCTCGTTCACCCACAGGGTACTGCCGACGCTCTTCAGCACCCGCTCGGCGGCGAGCCGCCCGACTTCATCGACTTCCGGCAGGGCGTAGAGCCCGCTGACCCCGGCGCCGATGAGGGCCGGGGTATTCGGCATGCTGCGCACCAGCCGGCGATAGCCGCCCAGCCAGCGGGAGAGGGTCTCCAGGCGCAGGCCGGCGGCGATGCTGACGATCAGTTGCTCGCGCAGGTGGCGCCGCAGGGGGGCGATGGCCTCCTTCATCTGCTGCGGCTTGACGGCGAGCACGATGAGGTCGGCCGCGCAGGCGGCGGGTTCGAGTTCGGCGTGGCAGGCGACGCCGTAACTGCGCCTGAGGTTTTCGCGGTTGTCGGGGTTGAGTTCGACGACCCGCAGGTCGAGGGCGGCGAAGCCCTGGTCGAGCATGCCGCCGATGAGGGCGTTGGCCATATTGCCGCCGCCCAGGAAGGTGATTTTCATGGCTTCGTTCTTTCTCCGAAAATTGCCGTGCCGATGCGCACCAGGGTCGCCCCTTCGGCCACCGCGGCTTCGAGGTCGCCGGACATGCCCATGGAGAGCGTGTCGAGTTCGAGGCCGTCGTCCCGCAGCGCCGCCTGGAGACGACGCAGTTCGGCGAAGGGGCGCCGCTGCGCGGCGGGATCGTCGCTGGGCGCCGGGATGGCCATCAGCCCTCGGAGGCGCAGCCGAGGCAGGGCCGCCACCTGACGACAGAGATGGGCGGCTTGCTCCGGCGGGCAGCCGCTCTTTTGAGCTTCGCCCGAGACATTGACCTGCACGCAGACCTGGAGCGGGACCGCGTCGTCGGGCCGCTGCGCGGAGAGCCGCTCGGCAAGGCGCAGGCGATCGACCGAATGGACCCAGGCGAAGTGCTCGGCCACCGGCCGCGTCTTGTTCGCCTGGAGCGGCCCGATGAAATGCCATTCGAGCGCCGGATCGGCGATGACGGCGATCTTTTCCAGGGCTTCCTGCACGTAGTTCTCGCCGAAAGCGCGCTGCCCGGCGGCGGCGGCGGCCTGCACGGCTGCGGCCGGCCAGGTCTTGCTCACCGCCAGGATGCGAACCTCGTCGGGCGCGCGGCCGACGGCCGCACAGGCCGCTCCCACGCGCTCCCGAACAACTTGCAGGTTGGTGGCGATGTCGCTCATAATCCTTTGGAATTCCGCTCCCAGAGCAGTATACACGCGCCCCGAGGACACTTTTCCATGGACATCACCGAACTCCTGGCTTTCGGCGTCAAGAACAAGGCTTCCGACCTTCACCTGTCCTCGGGCCTGCCGCCGATGATCCGTGTCCATGGCGACGTCCGGCGCATCAACCTGCCGCCCATGGAGCACAAGGACGTGCACTCCATGGTGTACGACATCATGAACGACTCCCAGCGCAAGACTTACGAAGAATCGCTGGAGTGCGACTTTTCCTTCGAAATCCCCAATCTGGCGCGTTTCCGGGTCAATGCCTTCGTGCAGCACCGGGGCGCCGGCGCGGTCTTCCGGACCATTCCTTCCAAAGTACTGACCCTGGAAGACCTCAACGCCCCCAAGATCTTCAAGGACATTTCCGAATACCCCCGCGGCATCGTCCTGGTCACCGGCCCCACCGGCTCGGGCAAATCGACCACCCTGGCCGGCATGGTCAATCACATCAACGAGAACGACTACAGCCACATCCTCACCGTCGAGGATCCCATCGAATTCGTGCACGAGGCCAAGAAGTGCCTCATCAACCAGCGCGAAGTCGGTCCCCACACCCTGTCCTTCAACAACGCGCTGCGTTCCGCCCTGCGGGAAGACCCGGACGTCATCCTGGTGGGCGAAATGCGCGATCTGGAAACCATCCGCCTGGCGCTCACCGCGGCGGAAACCGGCCACCTGGTGTTCGGCACCCTGCACACCTCGTCGGCGGCCAAGACGGTGGACCGCATCATCGACGTCTTCCCGGCGGCGGAAAAGGAAATGGTGCGCGCCATGCTCTCGGAGTCGCTGCGGGCGGTCATCTCGCAAACGCTGCTCAAGACCAAGGACGGTCAGGGGCGCGTCGCTGCCCACGAGATCATGATCGGCACCCCGGCCATTCGCAACCTCATCCGCGAGGCCAAAGTGGCGCAGATGTATTCGTCCATCCAGACCGGCCAATCTTTCGGCATGCAGACCCTCGACCAGAATCTGCTCGATCTGGTGCGGCGCAACGTGGTTTCCGCCGCCGAGGCGCGTACCAAAGCCGCCAACAAGGACGCCTTCCCCGGCTGAGGGGGCCGAGTATCCCGGCGATGGCCGGAGGACGGGCGGCGCAGGCTGCCCGGGTTGTATCGCCAAGCAGGAGTGAAAGATGGAACGCGACCAGGCAATGAAATTCATGCACGACCTCCTGCGCCTCATGTCGCAGAAGAAGGGGTCGGACCTGTTCATCACCGCCGGATTTCCGCCGGCCATCAAGATCGACGGCAAGATCACGCCGGTCTCCAACCAGGTGCTTTCGCCGCAGCATACGACCGAGCTCGCCCGCTCGATCATGAACGACCGCCAGTCGGCGGAATTCGAGGCCACCAAGGAGTGCAACTTCGCCATCTCGCCCACCGGGATCGGACGCTTCCGGGTGAATGCCTTCGTCCAGCAGGCCCGCGTCGGCGTCGTCTGTCGCACCATCAACATGACCATCCCCACCCTGGATGAACTCGGGCTCCCCGCCATCCTGAAGGACGTGGCGATGACCAAACGCGGGCTGGTCATCTTCGTCGGCGGCACCGGCACCGGCAAGACGACTTCCCTGGCCGCCCTGGTGAATTACCGCAACGAGAACAGTTACGGCCACATCATCACCATCGAGGATCCCATCGAGTACATCCACGACCACAAGAACTGCATCGTCACGCAGCGGGAAGTGGGCGTCGATACCGACGACTGGGGACCGGCCCTCAAGAACACCCTGCGGCAGGCCCCCGACGTCATCCTGATGGGCGAAATCCGCGACCGCGACACCATGGACTACGCCATCGCCTTCGCCGAGACGGGTCACCTTTGCCTCGCCACCCTGCACGCCAACAGCTCCAACCAGGCCATCGACCGCATCATCAACTTCTTCCCCGAGGAACGGCGACAGCAGTTGCTGATGGATCTTTCCCTCAATCTGCGGGGCATGATCTCCCAGCGCCTGCTGCCCAAGAAGGACGGCAAGGGGCGCGTGCCGGCCATCGAGATCATGCTCAATTCGCCGCTGATTTCCGACCTGGTCTTCAAGGGCGAGATCCACGAGATCAAGGAGATCATGAAGAAGTCGCGGGAACTCGGCATGCAGACCTTCGACCAGGCGCTCTTCGACCTCTACGAAGCCGGCCGCATCAGCTACGAGGACGCGCTGCGCAACGCCGACTCCCTCAACGACCTGCGCCTCCAGATCAAGCTGCACGGCAAGGAATCGAAGGATCGCGATCTCACGACGGGCATCGGGCACCTGGACATCGTCTGACCCTGGGTCCACGTTCGGCAATACGTCCTTGCGGGCGACCGGGCGCGGCTTGCCGTGCTGCGGTGCTGTCTGCGGCGCACCCGATCTTGGCGCCTAAGCGCCTTCGCGTATTTCGCCCCCGCGATCATCGCGGGGCTTGCGGTTGCTCCCCGCCACCAACTTGATCTCGTAGAGTCGACACTCCAGGGCGCCGTTGAAGAGGGGCGTCTTGCGGCTGGGCTTGAGACCCACGCCCTTGGGCAGGCGGGTGTCGGCGGTGAAGAAGTAGGCATTCCAGCCGGACCAGTGTTTCTTGAGGGCGCTGCCCAGGGGCGGATAGAAGGCGGAGAGTTCCTCCTGCTCTCCGATGCGCTCGCCGTAGGGCGGGTTGGCGACGAGGATGCCGGCGTCGGCCGGCTTCTCCAGACTCAATAGATCGGCAAGGACCACCCTCGCCACGTTGCCCAGGCCGGCCTCCTGGAAATTGCGGCGGGTGGCGCGAACCGCGTGTTCGTCGCGATCGCTGCCCCACAGGGGGAGCGGCTGCGGCGCGCGACAGCGGGCCTGGGCGGCGTTCTTCTGCCCGGCCCAGGCGAGGGCGTCGAAGCTCGTCAGGTGTTCGAAGGCGAAGCTGCGGCCCAGCCCCGGAGCACGGTCGAGGGCCATCTGCGCGGCTTCCAGCAGGAAGGTACCGCTACCGCACATGGGGTCCACCAGGGGAGTTCCCGGCTGCCAGCCCGCCAGGCGGAGAATGCCGGCGGCGAGGTTTTCCTTGAGAGGTGCCTCGACGCTCGCCCGCCGAAGACCGCGCTGCCACAACGGAGCCCCCGAGGTATCGATGTAGAGCGAGCACTCGCTTTCGGTCAGATACACGTGAATGCGCACATCCGGCTCCCGGGTGTCAACATTCGGACGTTCGCCCCCCTGGGCGCGGAAGCGGTCGCAGATGGCGTCCTTGACCCGCAGGGTGACGAAGTCGATCGACTTGAGCGGTGAGCGGGTGGCCGTGGTGACGACCCGTATCGTCCGGCTGACGGGAAAGTGGCGCGGCCAGGCTTCGCCCAGGGCGAGGCGATAGATGTCCTCTTCGCGGACGTAGGGCGCCCGGGCGAGGAACCACAGCACGCGGGTGGCGAGGCGCGATTCCAGATTGACGCGGTAGGCAAGAAGCCAGTCGCCGGCAAAAGCGACGCCGCCGGCGACTGGCTCGATGCGTCCGGCGCCGAGGCTGGCGAGTTCGTCTGCCAGCAAGGCTTCCAGCCCGCGCGGGCAAGGGGCGAAATAGCGATTCATCAGAAGGGTTTCAGCACGACGAGGAAAACGACTGCAAAGAGCACCAGGACGGGCATCTCATTGTAGAAACGGAACCAGACGTGGCTGCGCTGCACGCGGCCGGCGCGAAAGGCCTTGAGTAGCACGCCGCAGTGCCCGTGATAGAAGACAAGCAGGGCGACCAGGGCGAGCTTGGCGTGCAGCCAGCCGCCGCCGAAACCGTAGCCCAACCAGAGCCAGGTGCCGAAGGCCAGGGCGAGTACGGCAAGCGGCGTCATGAAGCGGTATAGCTTGCCTGCCATGAGGAGCAGGCGTTCCCTCTCGGCATGGCTTTCCGCAGGCACCAGGGCGAGATTGACGTAGATGCGCGGCAGATAGAACAGCCCGGCGAACCAGGCCACCACCAGCGCGATGTGCAGGGCTTTGAGCACGAGCATCAGGACAGGCTCCTCAGAAAGGCATCCACCGTGGGGTGGGCGAGTCGCAGCGCCAATTCCTCCTTGAGGCGACGATTGCCGATGCGCCGCGACTCCCGCATGAACGACATCTGGATCGGAGTGAGCGCCCGCTCCGCCTCGTCACGACCGACGCGGGGCGGGGGCGCAAGGCTGAGGGCCGCGGCGACGCGGTCCAGAAAATCTCCCATGGGGAGATCGCTGTCATCGACCACGTTGTACGCCCGGTTGGGGCGCCCCCGTCGAAGGGCGGCGGGGAGCGCCGCAGCGAGGTCGTCGGCGTGGATGTGGTTGGTGTAGACGTCGCTCTTCGGTTCCAGGGCGGGACTGCCCGCCCGCAGGCGGTCCGTCGGCAGTCGGTCGGCCGCGTAGATGCCCGGGGCGCGCAGGAGGCAGACGCGCACCCGATTGCGGCAGGCGAAGGCCCGCAGGGCGCTTTCGGCATCGACGCGGCGACGCGCCCGAGCGCTTTGCGGCGCGACGGGCCGGGTCTCGTCGATGCGCGCCCCGCCGCAATCGCCGTACACCCCGGTGGTGCTTACGTAGATGATGCCCCGTGGTAGACTTTTTGCCCTCGCGAGCGCGGCCAGCAGGTGGCGCGTTCGGGTGTCCCGTTCGCCGCTTCCGGGCGGCGGCGCCAGGTGCAGGATGTAGTCGGCGAGTCCGGCCAGGCGGCCGAGACTGCGCGGCTGATCCAGGTCTCCCGCCAGGGGAATCGCCCCGGCGGCCCGCCAGGCGGCTCGCCGTTCCGCATCGCGCAGCAGGGCGTACACCCGGTAGCGACCGACCAGCCAGGGAAGGGCGCGGCGGGCAACGTCGCCGCAGCCCACGATCAGGACTTTTTGCACCGCGGCATTCTAGCCGACAACCAAGGGGAACACATGAGCTACCGGATCACCGTCCAGCCCAGCGGCCGCAGCTTTGAAGCCGAGGCGGACGAAACCGTCCTGGCCGCCGCCTTGCGCCAGGGGCTGCTCCTGCCCTACGGCTGCCGCGACGGCGCCTGCGGCACCTGCAAGGGTAAGGTGCTCTCCGGCCAGGTGGAAGACGGCAAGGCACAGGCGCAGGCGCTTCCCGACAGCGAGCGCGCCGCCGGGCTGACCCTGTTCTGCTGCGCCTACCCGCGCTCCGACCTCAATCTCGAATGCAGAACGGTGCGGGCGGCCAACGAAATCCCGGTCAAGACCCTTCCGGCGCGCATCGAAAAGCTCGATCGACCCGCTCCCGACGTCATCGAGATGCACCTCAAGCTGCCGGCCAGCGAGCGTCTGCAATTCCTGGCCGGCCAATACGTGGATATCCTCCTCAAGGACGGCAGACGCCGCAGCTTTTCCATGGCCAACGCCCCCCACGACGACACCTTCCTGCAACTGCACATCCGCCACGTCCCCGGCGGCCTGTTCACCGGCCAGCTCTTTTCGACCCTGAAGGCCCGCGACATCCTGCGCATCAACGGGCCCCACGGCAGCTTCAACTTGCGGGAAGAATCGGACAAGCCCATGGTGCTCCTCGCCGGAGGGACCGGCTTCGCCCCCATCAAGAGCCTGATCGAACACGCCTTTCACGAAAACTGCCGTCGCCCCATGGCGCTCTACTGGGGGGCGCGCGCCCGCATCGACCTCTACCGCAATGATCTGCCCGAGCGCTGGGCCGCCGAACGGGCGGGATTCAGCTACGTGCCGGTCCTCTCCGAACCAACCGCCGAAGACGCCTGGGACGGTCGTACCGGCCTCGTTCACCAAGCGGTGATGGCCGATCTGCCCGACCTGTCCGGCCACGAAGTCTATGCCTGCGGCGCGCCGGCCATGATCGACGCCGCCCGCCGCGACTTCACGAGCTGTTGCGGCCTGCCAGAGGAAGCCTTCTTCTCCGACGCCTTCACGTTTTCAAGCTGAGAATCCGTACGCCGCCGGCGCTCAGCGCTGCCAGGCGCAACCCTTCAAGGTCTCCCCGGCGACGCTGATGCTCGCCGTCCAGCCAGTGACCACCTCGCCGCCCTTGTCACGACAGGCGTTGCGCTCGAAGCTCCAATGCACGGAAGGCTCCCCGGCAGACGTTTCGTAGCGGCTTAGGTTGGCCTCGTCGCGGGAGCCGGCGAAGGCCAGCCGTTGCTCCGGGCGGCCGGCGCGCTTCAAGAGCAGGTGCCCTCCCCCGGCGGCGAGGCTCCAGGCGGCGGGCTCCGCGCCGCTCGCCCGCCAGGCCTCGTCGGGCCCGCCGGAGGGCTGACAGCGACCATCAGCGCGGGCAAGGTTGAGGGCCGTCACCTTGAGAGACGGGCCTTCGAGACTGCCCCAGAGTTCGACGTAGAGCTTCTTTCCCTGGTTGAGGCCGAGACTCTCCAGGGCCGCACTGACGCTCCCGCCGGTGGAGATATCGTCGACCAGAGCGTAGCTGCGGTCACGGCAGGGGGCGAAGACGATCCGGCCTTCCTGCTTCATGAGCAGGCCGGCGGCGAGACGCGGCCCGGCCGGGGCGGGCGGTTCTGCGGCGCCGGCGACCAGGGTTGCCGCGACGAGTAGGCTGAGGGCAAGGGTTTTTTTCATGACTTTTCGAAAGGGAAATGGTGGAGGATTGTCTCCCGCCCATAAGCGGGATTTCTTTGACGCGGGTGGAATTTCGCGGCGCGGCCAGCCTCGCCTGCGCCTCATTCACCCAGATAGGCGGCCCGCACCCGCGGGTCGGCGAGAAGTTCGGCGGACTCGCCGTGCAGGCTGATTTCGCCGCTCTCCAGCACATAGCCGCGGCGGCTGGTTTCCAGGGCGAGGCGGGCGTTCTGTTCGACGAGGAGGATGGTCATGCCTCGCGCCGCGACGGCACGAATGACTTCAAAGATCTTCTGCACCATGAGAGGGGCGAGGCCCATCGAGGGCTCGTCGAGGAGCAGGAGACGCGGGCGACTCATGAGGGCGCGACCGATGGCGAGCATTTGCTGTTCGCCGCCCGAAAGGGTTCCGGCGAGTTGGGCGGAACGCTCCCGCAAGCGGGGGAAGTGGCCGTAGACATCCTCCAGGTCGGCGGCGACCGCCTCCCCATCGCGGCGGACGAAGGCGCCCATGGCAAGATTTTCGGCCACCGAGAGGCGGGGAAAGACGCCGCGACCCTCCGGAACCAGTGCGATTCCGGCGCTCACTAGGCGGTGGGGCGCCAGCCGTGTGATTTCTTCGCCACGAAAGCGGATGTCGCCGCCCGCCGCGTCGAGGAGGCGAGCGAGCGCCTTGAGGGTACTGGTCTTGCCGGCGCCGTTGGCGCCGATCAGGGCGACCGTCTCCCCCTCGGCCACGTGGAAGGTGATGCCACGCACGGCGCGAATGCCGCCGTAGGCCACCGATAGCCCTGTCACCTCAAGCAACGCCGCCTCCCAGGTAGGCGGCGATGACCGCGGGATCGCGCTGGACGACGGCGGGAACGTCCTCACAGAGCTTGCGCCCGTAATCGAGGACGGCCAGCCGATCGCAGAGGCCCATGACCAGTTTCACGTCATGCTCGATGAGCAGCACGGTGACGCCATCCCGGCGGATGCCGTCGATGAGCAGGCGGAGTTCCTCGGTTTCACTGCCGTTCATCCCGGCGGCCGGTTCGTCGAGGCATAAGAGGCGGGGCTCGGTGGCCAGAGCACGGGCGATCTCCAGGCGCCGCTGGTCGCCGTAGGCGAGGTTCTTGGCGAGATCGTCGGCGCGGTCGGCAATGCCCACGTAGTGGAGGAGTTCGTCGGCGCGTCGGCGAATGGCGGCCTCTTCATCGCGGGTCGCCCGGTTGCGCAGGAGGGCGCCGAAGACGCCGGCGCGGGTGCGCAGGTGGCGCCCGACCATGACGTTCTCCCGCGCGCTCATGTGGGCGAAGAGACGAATGTTCTGAAAGGTGCGGGCGATTCCCGCCAGGGCGGCCCGATGCGGCGCGTTGCCGGCCAGCGGGCCGCCGGCGAAGGCGAAGCTGCCGCGATCCGGAACGTAGAGGCCGGTCAGGCAATTGAAGAAGGTGGTCTTGCCGGCGCCATTGGGGCCGATGAGACCATAAATTTCGCCTTCCCGGATGCTGAGGGAGACGTCCTCCAGGGCCGTGACACCCCCAAAATGTTTGCCAATGCCGCGGGCTTCGAGCAGGGCAGCACCCATCAGTGCCTCTCGACGTCGGCGAGTTCCCGCCGGCGCTCCGGCGAAGGCCACAAGCCGGCGGGTTTCAGGCGCATCACGAGGACCAGGGCGAGGCCGAAGATGAGCATGCGCAGGCTTTCCGGATCGACCAGCACCTTGCCGAAGATCGCCTGTTGCACAGGGCCGACGCCATAGCGCAGGAGTTCCGGCAGCACCGTGAGCAGCACCGCCCCGAGGATGACTCCGGGGATGTGGCCCATGCCGCCGAGGACGACCATCGCCAAGACCATCACCGACTCGATGAGGGAAAAACTTTCCGGCGAGACGAAGCCCTGCATGGCGGCGAAGATGCCGCCGGCGATGCCGCCGAAGCTCGCCCCCATGGCGAAGGCCAGCAGTTTGACGTTGCGTGTGTTAATGCCGACCGCCCGGGCGGCCACCTCGTCCTCGCGGATGGCCTGCCAAGCGCGGCCGATGCGGGAGTGCTGGAGCCGCAGGTTGACCACGATGACGGCGAGCGCCAGAGCGACGAGGAGGTAGTAGGTTTTCTGCGGCCCGCTCAGGACGAGGCCGAGGAATTCGCTGTTGCCGCTGAACTTGAGCGCCCCGATGGCGATGGGGTCGATGAGGGTGATGCCCTGGGCGCCGTTGGTGATATTGATCGGAGCATTCAGATTATTGAGGAAGATGCGGATGATTTCGCCGAAGCCCAGGGTGACGATGGCCAGGTAGTCGCCCCGCAGCTTGAGGGTGGGCGCACCAAGGGCGGCGCCGAATCCGCAGGCCAGCATGGCGCCGAGGGGCAGGATGGCCCAGAAAGGCAGGTGCAGACCGAAATGTGGGCTGGCGAGCAGGGCGTAGAGATAGGCACCGACGGCGTAGAAGGCGATGTAGCCCAGGTCGAGCAGGCCGGCAAAGCCGACGACGATGTTGAGGCCGAGGGCGAGAAAGACGTAGAGGATGGCGAAGTTGAGGATGCGCACCCAGGCCTGTCCGCCCAGGGCGGCGACGAAGGGCAGCGCGAGCAGCGCGATGGCGACGAGCGTGAGGCCGACGAGGTTGCGGGGGGCGAAGATGCTCTTCATCAGGAGCGCTCGCCAGTCTTTTCGCCGAAGAGGCCGGCCGGGCGGAACATGAGGACGCCGATCAGGACGATGAAGGCGAAGATGTCCTGGTAGTGGCTTCCCAGGAAGCCGCCGCTGAGGTCGCCTATGTAGCCTGCGCCGAGGGCCTCGATGATGCCCAGGAGCACGCCCCCGGCCATGGCGCCGGCCAGGTTGCCGATGCCCCCGAGGACGGCCGCCGTAAAGGCCTTGAGGCCCAACATGAAGCCCATCTGGTAATGGGCGATTTCGTAATAGGCGCCCACCAGGCAGCCGGCCACCGCCCCCAGGGCAGAACCGATGACGAAGGCGGCGGCGATCACCCGGTCCACCGGGACGCCCAGCAGCCCGGCGACGGCAGGGTTCTGCGCGGTAGCCCGCATGGCCAGTCCGAGGCGGGTGCGATAGACGAGGAGCAGGAGCCCAGCCATGGTCGCCGCAGCGACGACGACGATGAGCACCTGCACGGCGGTGAAGTGCGCGCCGGCGAGTTCGAACTGGGCGTTGGGAAGGAGGGCCGGGAATGTAAGGTAATTGCGCCCCCAGACGATCATGGCGAGGTTCTGGAAGACGATGGACATGCCGATGGCGGTGATCAAGGGCGTCAGCCGAGGGGCGTTGCGCAGGGGTCGGTAGGCGATGCGCTCCAGCCCCCAGCCCAGGGCCATGCACACCGCCACCGCGGCCGCCAGGCCGCCCAGGCCGGCAAGCGCCGCTGGCAGACCCAGCTTGAGGAGCAGGGCGGCCACCGACAGGGTGACCAGGGTGCCGATCATCACCACTTCGCCATGGGCGAAATTGATGAGCCCCATGATGCCGTAGACCAGGGTGTAGCCGAGCGCGACCAGGGCGTAGATGCTGCCCTGGACGAGACCGTTGATGATCTGCTGGAAGAGGATATCCATGGCTGGCGACGGTCCCGACGGACGAACGGCGCCGCAGAGGCGCCGTCCGCTCGGCTGGAAGCCGGAACTACTTCTTGTCCACCGCGGCCTTGGCCGCCTCGGCACCGGCCTTCACGGCGTCCGCACCGGCCTTGACGCCTTCCTTGGCGACTTCCTTGGCGGCTTCGCCCACCGCCTTGGCGGCCTCCTTGACTTCGGCGACCGCTTCCTTGACTTCGGCCTTGGCGGCTTCCATTGGGCTGCCACCCAGGGTCTCGACGTATTCGAGCTTGCCGTCCTTGTACCGGTACATGGAAATGGCGCCGCTCTTCAGGTCGCCCTGGGGGTCGAATTCAATGGTGGCGGTAACGCCCTCGTAATGGGTCTTGCCGATTTCCGGCAGGTACTTGGCGGGCTCCACCGAGTTGGCGCGCTGCATGGCGCCGGCCATGACCATCACGGCGTCGTAGACGTAGGGAGCGTAGAGCTGGATCTCGGCGTTGAACTTCTTGCCGTAGGCTTCGCGGAAGGCGGGACCGTTGGCAAGCTTCTCCAGGGGCATGCCGGGCAGAGAGCAATGGTTGCCTTCGCTGGCCGGACCGCCGAGCTTCATGAACTCGGGGGTGCACACGCCGTCACCGCCCACGAAGCGGGCCTTGAGGCCGAGTTCCTTCATCTGCTTGACCAGCGGGCCACCCTGGGCGTCCATGCCGCCGTAGAAGACGAGTTCGGCCTTGGTGGAGCGGATCTTGGTGAGAATGGCCTTGAAGTCGGTGGCCTTGTCGTTGGTGTACTCGGTGGCTACGATCTTGATGCCCGCAGCCTCGGCGGCCTTGCGGAATTCGTCCGCCAGGCCCTGGCCGTAGGCGGTGCGGTCATCGACGATGGCCACCGTCTTGACCCCCTGCTTGGCGGCGAATTCGCCCAGGGCCTTGCCCTGCTGGACGTCGTTGGCCATGACGCGGAAGGCGGTGGCGAACCCCTGCTGGGTGTACTTGGGATTGGTGGCGGAGCCGGAAATCTGCGGAATACCGGCGTCCGAATAGAGCTTGGAGGCCGGAATGGTGGTCCCCGAGTTGAGGTGGCCGATGACGCCATTGACCTTGGCATCGATCAGCTTCTGGGCGACCAGGGTGCCCTGCTTGGGGTCCGCCTGATCGTCTTCACCGAGCAGTTCGAACTTGACCTTGGCGCCGCCGATCTCCAGACCCTTGGCGTTCAATTCGTCGATCGCCTGGCGGGCGCCGTTTTCGTTATCCTTGCCCAGGTGGGCCTGGGGGCCGGTCATCGGCGCCACGTGGCCGATCTTGACCGTCACTTCGGGCTTGGGAGCAGGAGCGGGGGCCGGGGCGGGAACCGGTGCCGCCGGTTTGGGCTCCTCCTTCTGCCCGCAGGCGGAGAGGACGAAACACGAGGCGACGAGGGCGGCGGCGGTCGAAAGTTTGCTGGGAAGCATGGGCACTCCTGGGAAGTTCGAGGAATAAACAGGCGATTCTCGCGGGGCAGTCTATAACTGTCAATGCGCTCCCGACCGCCCCGGGCGCGGGCCACGTCGGGATTCTCAGCGCCCGCGACGCAGTGAAAAACCGGCGGCACGGTGTTAGTATTGCCCCGGTATGCCAGCGGAAAAAACAGGGGCGAGGGGTCCATCGATGTTTCGGAAAATCGTTTCGCGCGTGCGCAAGTTTTTTTACGTGCTCAGCCGCCGGTTGATCGCGATTCTGCCGCGCAAGCGGCGGTTCGAGGTCTTCCGTTCGATGGTCGATTGCGATCCAGACCCCAGCGAGCGCCTGGTCCTCAAGATCGCCGATACCAAGGAAGAGCTGGAAGCCTGTTTCTCACTGCTGCACGACGCCTACGTCAACAGCGGCTTCATGACTCCCGACCCCTCGGGCATGCGGGTCACCATCTATCACGCCCTGCCCACCACCACCACCCTGTGCGCCAAGATCGACGGCCGCGTGGTCGGCACCATCTCGCTGATCCGCGAAAGCGCCCTCGGCTTCCCGCTGCAGCGCATCTTCGATCTGACCGGCGTGCGCGCCAAGGAAGGCAATATCGCCGAGGTTTCCGCCCTGGCGGTCCATCCCCGTTTCCGCCGCACAGGAGGCAGCATCCTCTTCCCGTTGATGAAGTTCATGTACGAATACTGCACGACCTTCTTCGACACCCGTCACCTGGTGATCGCCGTCAATCCACGCCATATCGAGATGTACGAGTCGCTGCTCTTCTTCCAGCGCCTCACCGCCAACGTGGTCGAGAACTACGATTTCGTGAACGGCGCGCCGGCGGTGGGCGCCACCCTCGACCTGAAAGCCGCCCCCGAGACCCTGCGCCGCGCCTACTCCAAAAAGCCCGGCCGCCGCAATCTGCACGCCTACTTCATCGAAAACAAGCTGGCCAACATCCAGATGCCCCACCGGCGCTTCTACACCACCAACGACCCGGTGCTGACGCCCGACCTGCTGGACTATTTCTTCAATCAGCGCACCCGCGTATTCGCCTCCCTCAGCGACCGCAAGAAGGCGCTCATGCACTCCATCTACGATCTGCCCGACTATCGTGCCGTGCTGCCCAATGCCCCGCAACGCGAAGATGGCCAGGACATTCGCCGGCATGAGCGTTTCTCGGTGCGCTGTCCCGGCCGCATCAGTTTCACCCGCGACGACGGGCAGGTCGAAAAGGTCGGTCTGGAGGTCGTCCAGGTGTCCAATTACGGCTTCCAGGCCCGCACCCAGGAACATCTGCCCATGGAAACCTGGGGCGAGGCGACCATCCATCTGGGTCGCGACGAGATTTCCATCATCAAGGCCCTGGCCATTCGCGACCGCGGCAATGGTTTCTACGGTTTCAAGCTGGGCGAGCCCGACCTCATCTGGCGCAAGTTCGTCAGCGCTCTCTATGCCGGGACGACCCACAACGACATGGATAACGCCACCGCCTTTCTGCGCGGCTGAAGCCGCGCGGGGGAACGCCGCGCGACGGCGGGAATCCAAGCGACGAAAGCCCCTTTGCGGGGCAGTGCGCCGGCCGCGGCGGCCGGCTTCCTTGGGAGACTGGCATGAGCGACCCCACCCCGGCGTCCCGACTCGCCCCGCCGGTGGATTCCGCCACCCTCGACGATAAATACACCACGCTCGCCGGGCGCGTTTTCCTCACCGGCACCCAGGCGCTGGTACGTCTGCCGATGCTGCAACGCCTGCGCGACCAGGCGGCGGGCCTCGACACCGCCGGTTTCGTCTCCGGTTACCGCGGCAGCCCGCTGGGTGGTCTCGACCTCGCCCTTGCACGGGCGCGACCGCATCTGGAAGCCCATCGCGTCGTCTTCCAGCCCGGCATCAACGAAGACCTGGCGGCCACCGCGGTCTGGGGCACCCAGCAACTCGGGCTGTTCCGCGGTTCACGCGTCGCTGGCGTTTTCGCCCTGTGGTACGGCAAGGGTCCCGGCGTGGATCGCTGCGGCGACGTCTTTCGCCATGCCAACGCTGCCGGCAGCGCCCGCCACGGCGGCGTTCTGGTGGTCGCCGGCGACGACCACGCCGCCAAGTCTTCGACCCTGCCTCACCAGACGGAACACATCTTCAAGGCGGTCATGATGCCGGTGCTCTATCCGGCCAATGTGCAGGAATATCTGGACTACGGCCTGCACGGCTGGGCGATGAGTCGTTATTCCGGCTGCTGGGTGGCCTTCAAGGCGCTGGCCGACACGGTGGAGACCTCGGCGTCGGTGCAAGTCGATCCGCTTGCCCTGCCCGTCGTTATCCCGGAGGACTTCGACCTGCCACCGGACGGCCTCAATATCCGCTGGCCCGACCCCCCGCTGGCGCAGGAGGCCCGCCTCCTCAACCTCAAGCTCTACGCCGCTCTGGCTTACGCCCGTGCCAATGGCCTGAATCGACTGGTCATCGACAGCCCCCATCCGCGCCTGGGCATCCTCACCGCCGGCAAATCCTACCTCGACGTGCGCCAGGCACTCGACGAACTGGGCATCGACGACCGGCTCGCTGCCGGCATCGGGCTCCGCCTCTTCAAGGTCGGCATGGTCTGGCCGCTGGAACCGGACGGGGTGCGACGCTTCGCCGAGGGCCTGGAGGAAATCCTGGTGGTCGAGGAAAAGCGCCAACTTCTGGAATACCAGTTGAAGGAGGAACTCTACAACTGGCGCGAAGACGTGCGCCCCCGCGTCATCGGCAAATTCGACGAAAAGGGGGAGTGGGCACTGCTTCCCGATGCTTGCGGCCACCTGTTGCACGGCGATTGGTTGCTGCCGGCTTCGGGAGAGTTGCCGGTAGCCACCATCGCCCGCGTGATTGCGGCGCGCATCGGACGTTTCTTCACCTCTCCCGCCATCGAGGCGCGCCTGGCGCTGATCGAGGCCAAGCAGCGCGGGGGAAGCAGCCTCGTGGCGACCGGCGAGCGTCGGCCCCACTTCTGCTCCGGCTGCCCGCACAACACTTCGACACGCGTCCCCGAAGGGTCGCGGGCAGTCGCCGGAATCGGTTGCCATTACATGGCGACCTGGATGGACCGCAGTACGGCGACCTTCACCCACATGGGCGGCGAAGGCGTTCCTTGGGTTGGTCAGGCACCGTTCAGTGAAGAACGGCATATCTTCGCCAACCTGGGCGACGGCACCTACTTCCACTCTGGTCTGCTGGCGATTCGTCAGGCGGTGGCCGCGTTCGGCGCTTTCCGCGCGGAGGGGGAGCGCCCGGACAGCCCTGGTATCACCTACAAGATTCTCTACAACGATGCGGTGGCGATGACCGGCGGCCAGACGGTCGAGGGTCCGCTGTCGGTGGGCCGCATCACGCAGCAGTTGCGCGCCGAGGGGCTGGAAACGATGGTGGTGGTGAGCGACCACCCGGAAAAGTACGCCGACATCACGGACCTCGCCCCCGGCGTCCCGGTACGCCACCGCGACGAGCTGGAGACGGTGCAGCGGGAACTGCGCGAACTCCCCGGCGTGACCGCGCTGATCTACGACCAGACCTGCGCCACCGAGGCCCGCCGGCGGCGCAAGCGGGGCCGCCTGCCCGCGGTGAGCACGCGGGTTTTCATCAACGAACGCGTCTGCGAAGGCTGCGGCGATTGCTCCGCGGTTTCCAACTGCCTGGCCGTCATTCCCGTCGAGACCGATCGCGGGCGCAAGCGCGCCATCGACCAGTCCGCCTGCAACCAGGACCTGTCCTGCCTCAAGGGTTTCTGCCCGAGTTTCGTCACCGTCGAAGGGGGACGCCTGCGCCACGGACGCGCCCTGGACATCGCCGAATCGGAGCTCTCCCCTCTGCCCGACCCCCGCCTGCCGGACACCCGCGATCCCTACAACCTGCTGGTGACCGGGGTGGGCGGCATGGGGGTGATCACCCTGGGCGCCCTGCTGGGCATGGCCGCCCACCTCGACGGCAAGGGGGTCTCCGTCCTCGACATGACCGGCCTGGCGCAAAAATACGGCGCCGTGTTCTCCCACCTGCGCATTGCCGACCGCCCCGAGGACATCCACGCCGCCCGCATCGCCACCGGCGAAGCGAACGCCGTTCTCGGCGGCGATATGGTGGTCACCGCGGGCACTGAGGCCATCGCGAAAATGCTGGCGGGCCGAACCCGCGCCGTGGTGAGTTGCAGCGAAACGCCCACCGCGGAATTCACCCGCGACCCCGACTGGCAGTTCCCCCTGCGCGCGATGCAGGCACGTATCGCCGACGCCGTGGGGGAAGGCAACGCCGATTTTGTCGACGCCCAGCATCTGGCCAGCCGCCTGATGGGGGATGCCCTCTATACCCACATGCTGCTCCTGGGTTACGCCTGGCAGCGCGGCCTGGTTCCCGTCTCCCTGCGGTCACTGGAACGGGCAATCACGCTCAATGGCGCTACCGTCGAAGCGAATCTACGCGCCTTCGCATGGGGCCGACGGACCGCGGTGGATCCGCACACCGTGATCGGACTCGCCGGCCCTGCGCCGCAGGCCGATCTCCAGGAAGCGACCCCCGCCGCCCTGCTCGCCGGCGAAATGGCATTCCTCACCGACTACCAGGATGGCGCACTGGCCGCGAGATTCCGCGAACGTTTGCAGCCCGTGCTCGACCTCGGCGACGACGCACTCTCCTGCGCCGCCATTCGCAACTACGCGCACCTGCTGGCGATCAAGGATGAATACGAAGTGGCTCGCCTCTATACCGACGGAGAATTTCTTGCCCGCCTGAACGCCAGCTTCGAGGGGCAGTTCCGGCTGAGCTTCCATTTCGCCCCCCCTGCAATCAGTCGCCCCGGCCCGGACGGTCGCCCGCAAAAACGGCGTTTCGGCTCCTGGATGTTCCCCGTTCTGCGCATCCTTGCGCGCCTGCGGGGCCTGCGGGGCAGCTTCCTCGACCCTTTCCGCCACACGGAGGAGCGCCGCCGCGACCGCCAACTGATCGCCGACTACGAGGCCGATCTCGCGACCATTGCCGCCGCCCCGGAAGGCGAGGCGCGGCGAGCCCTCGCCGCCTGGCCGGAGAGTATCCGGGGCTTCGGGCCGGTGCGTGACGCCAAGCTGGCGGCAGCCGCCGCCCACCGGCAGAACGCGCTGCAAGGCTTGGGCACGCCACCGCCGGTCCCGCCGGCTTAGAATGGCGTTTTTTCCCGCTCCCCGGTCTTTTGCTCTCCCCTCCTCTGCGCCATTTCGCCCTTCAGGCAGCGGCCGCCATCCTTGTCCTTTCCCTCGCCTGGCCGTATTACGGCCTCAGCGCGCTGCCCCTGCCGTGGGCCGAAACATGCCTTGCCATCGGCGCTCTGGCCGGGCTTTTCGCGACGCTGACCCGGCAGGCCTGGTGGTGGCGGATCATCCACGCCCTGTTCATGCCTCTGGCCTGGGCCGTCCACGGCCTGGCGCTGGACCCCGGCTGGTTCCTCGCCGCCTTCGCAGTCTTGCTGCTCGTCTATCGCGGCGCCGTGACCGAGCAGGTTCCCCTCTACCTGACCAGCGAAGGCACGCTCGCCCACCTCGCCGGGCTCCTGGCCGAGCGTCCCGCCGGGCGCTTCGTCGATCTTGGAGCGGGCATCGGCAGCACGCTGCTGCCCCTTGCGGCAGCCCATTCGGATTGGCGCTTCGCGGGCTGTGAGAATGCGCCGGTCACCTGGCTCATCGGGCGCCTGCGCAGTCTGGGCCGGGGCAATATCGACTGGCGCTGGGGCGATCTCTGGCAGGCGCGCGTGGACGACGCCGATCTCGTCTACGCCTTTCTCTCGCCAGCCCCCATGGAACGACTGGCGGATAAGCTCCGCCGCGAAATGCGCCCGGGCAGTCTTTTCGTGAGCAACAGCTTTCCCGTCCCCGACTGGCCGGCGGAACGCATCATCGAAGTCCCGGGCAGCGCCCGCCGCCTCTACTGCTATCCCATCCCGCCCTCGGCCCCATGAGACTGCGCCGCCCGGAAACCCTGGCTCTCCTGGTCGCCCTGCTGGGATCGGTGATCGTCCTCACTGCCTTTGTCGTCAATCTCTTCCTCTCCCGCGAGCGGGAGTTGCGCGAGGCGCAGTCCCGGCTCAGCCAGGTGGCTGTGCTCGTCGCCGAACAGACCGCACGCAGCATCGACGCGGTGGATCTCGTCTTGCGCGAACTGACCGACGATCTCGCGCGTGGGCGGCGTGATGCCGCCTCCTGGCATGCCGGCCGCGGCTGGGAGCTTATTTCCCAACGCCCCGCGCGTTCCCTTCCTCAGGTCCGGGAGCTATTGCTCATCGATGCCGACGGCGCCCAACGCCAGACCTCTCCCCACTCCGCCGCCACCCTCGGCGAACGCGAGCGCGGGCACCTGGCTCCCCTCGCCGCCGGAGCGGCCTTCACGACCTACGGCCCTTTCCTCGCCCCCCCCTCGGATCGCTATACCTACGGACTCGCGCGCCGCCTCACCGACAGCGCCGGCAATTACGGCGGTGTTGTGGCAGCCCACCTCGAACCCGCCTATTTTCCTGAACATTGCTGGGCCAACCGGCTGGGCGACGAATTCGAGGCGGTGTTGATCAATTCCCGCCGGCAGATCGTCGCTTCCTGCCGCCCGGTAGATCCGACGCGCCAGGCGTCGATCCTCGGCTCGGACGCTGCCGCCCTCGCCGACGGCCAACTCGCCGACGCCTGGCTCGATGGCCCCCAGGGCAGCATCGGCCGTTGGGAGGTCGCCACCTCCAGCGTCCCCGGCTACCCGGATCTGAAGGTGCTCGCGCTCATGCCGCGCACCGCCTTTCTTGCCCCCTGGAGTCGGCGCGCTACGGAATTCGGGCTTTTCGCCGGCCTGGTGGTCAGCATTCTCCTGGCTGGCGGCTGGCTGGTGCGCCGACAGGTGGCGGAATTGTCCCAGCTGACGGCGGCTCTCGACGAAAACCGTCGCCACCTGGAAGAGCGCATCCGCGAGGCCACCGCGGAACTCGCTTTCAAAAAGGAGGAAGCCGAGCGCGCCAGTACCGCCAAGAGCCGCTTTCTCGCAGCGGCAAGCCACGACTTGCGGCAACCGCTGCACGCTCTTTCCCTTTTCGCCGCCGATCTCCAGCGGCAGGTCCGCAGCGGCAATACCGGGGGGCTGGAGCGGGTGTCCGAGCAGATCGCCACCAGTACCAGCGTCCTTGGGGAATTGCTCGATTCCCTTCTCGACGTCTCCCGCCTCGACGTCGCGGGGATCAAGACCGAAATCGCCCCCTTCGCTTTGCAAACGGTCTTCCAGCGTCTGGCAGCCTCCTACCGGCGCCCGGCACAGGCCAAGCGGCTTACCCTGCGCTTTCGGCCGAGCGCGCGCTACGCCGTTTCCGACGTCACCCTGGTGGAACGCCTGCTCGCCAACCTGATTTCCAACGCCATCCGCTATACCCCGGAGGGCGGCCGCGTCCTGATCGCCGCCCGCCCGCAGGGAAGCCGGGTGCGCATCGAGGTGCGCGACAGCGGCATCGGCATCGCGCCGGAGCACCAGGCGGCCATCTTCGCGGAGTTCTACCAGGTCGGCAACACGGCCCGCGAGCAAAACAAGGGGCTTGGCCTCGGCCTTTCCATCGTGGACCGTCTGGCCCATGCCCTGGAGGTTCCCATTACCCTGCGTTCGCGCCCGGGTACGGGAACCACCTTCGCCGTCGCGCTGCAGGAATGCCCGCCCGAGATCCCCGAAGCGCCCGCCCCTGTCCAGCCGGAGCGGCGACCTGAGCTACGCCTCTTGGGCGGTGGGGAAGCGCTGGCCACGGCGGGCCGTCTGGCCAACAGCTGGGGATGGGACCTGCGCCCGGAAAGTCTTGAGGCCTGCCAGGCAGCCCCACCCACCGCCGAAACCATCGTCATTGCCGACCGCGCATCGGCGGCGGCGCTGGCGGACGCGCGACCGGATTTCCGCCGCCTTATCGTCGTCCTCGAAGGTCAGGAGCCCGCGCCAGTCGGCTGCTACGCCCTGCTCGCCCCCATCCGGCCGGCCAAGCTGCGGGCGCTCCTGGAACAGCTTCAGAAGACCGAGTCGAGATCGATTCCGTAGCGGGCGACCGCCACCAGGGCCTGGGTGCGACTGGTCACGCCGAGCGCCTTGAAGACCGCCGTGGCGTGAATCTTGACCGTTCCTTCCGAGAGATCGAGTTGCTGTGCGATGTCGCGGTTGGAGTGACCGCGGACCATCAGGGAAAGCACCTGCGACTGACGGTCGGTGAGGCCGATCTCGGACGGTGTGACCCCGCCCTGCTTGGGCGGCAGCAAGGGCTGCTCGTCATCCAGCTTGGCGGCATGCTCCGGTCGATCAGGACGGACGATATTGCCGGCCAGCACTTCCCGCACGGCGTTCAAGAGCGCCTCTCCCGTGTAGGCCTTGGGAATGAACCCGGACGCACCGTGGTTCATGACGCGGCTGACCGTGGGCACATCGTCAAAAGCCGAAACCACGGCCACGGGAATGGCGGGATATCGCTTGCGCAGGATGTCGAGACCGGCGAACCCGTCGATCCCCGGCAGCGCGAGATCAAGCAGCAGGAGATCGAAATCCTGCTCGCCGTCGAGCAAATTGAGCGCTGATTCGAAATCGGCGCGCTCCGCCACCGTGACGCCCTCCTCCAACTGGGCAAGGAGCCTGGCCAGCCCTTCCCGCACGAGAGCATGGTCCTCCACGACGAGTAATTTCAACATGTCATTATCCGGACGCTATTTTCTTTAATTTAGCATTTTCCTTCCCGCCGTGACAGCCAAGTGGGTTAAGATTTCCTCATCACACCCGACGGAGACCCGGCCATGACACAAGAACAAGGCAGCTTCAGCGATCCCCTGGACTTCGTGCGCAACATGTGGGGCAACATGGGCTTCTCGCTGCCCGGCATGGTCGCCCCCACCTTCGACGAAGAAGAACTCGACAAACGCATCAAAGACCTGAAAACCGTCGAGGGTTGGCTGCGCATGAATCTTTCCATGCTGCAAATGACCATCCAGGGACTGGAAATGCAAAAGACCACCCTCGGAGCAGTGCGCGCCGTCGGCTCAATGGCCAGCAGTGCCATGAACGCGGGGAGCGCCTCGCCCGAAGCAGCCGCCGCGCCTTCGGGAGGCGACGACGCCCAGGCCCTGTGGCCCTGGACCATGATGCGCCAGATGCAGGAGCATCTGCAGAATCAGGCCGAGGCGATGTCGAAATCCGTTCCCGAGGCACCAACCGCCAAGCAAGCTCCGCGCAGCCGCTCCCGCAAGTCCTGACCCTCGCCCAACCGACTCAAGCGAGGCGTGCAGCCCAGAAGGGAAGAGTCAACATGGAGGCAAGCGTGGTCGCCGAGATGAGCCAGGCGACGCTCTTCCCGTCCCCACCCATGCGCATGGCCAGAATGTAGGCGGAGGAAGCCGTCGGCAAGGCGGCGAACAATACCGCCACCTGGAAATTCAGCCCGCTCAATCCCAGCAGGCCCCCAAGCATCATGGCCACCAGGGGCAGCGCAAGCAGTTTCACCGCGGCGATCCAGACTGCGGCAACCGGCAGCGCCGCACCGCCTTTCAGACGCAGGGCGGCTCCCACGGCGATGAGGCCGAGGGCGACCGCGGCATCCGCCAGACGCCCGAGAAAAGCCGACACCGGGGGAGCAGGAACGACGCCGGAGAGGTTGAGGACGAACCCGGCGGCGGTTCCCCAGATCAAAGGATTGCGGACAATTTCGCGCAGCAGTCCGGCTTCGCCGTGGCGCGCAAGCATCCAGACCGAAACCAGGTTGGCGAAGGGAACCGCGGCACCCACCACCAGACCCATGGTGGCAATGCCCGACGCCCCGTAGAGCATTCCGGCTACCGCCAGGGCGATATAGGAGTTGAAACGGTAGGCGCACTGAAAAATCGAGGCAAACGCCAGTGGGGGCATGGCGGCAAAGAGCCGAGGCAATCCGCCCAGCAGCATTCCGACCGCCATGGTCGCGAAGGCCGTCGCGAGGAGCGGCGTCGCGGCTCCCAGATCGAGGCGGGTACGAACGATCGCGTTCACCAGAAGAGCGGGAAACAGGACGAAGTAGACCAGCCGCTCGACCCCGTTCCAGAAGTGATCGCCCAGATGCATCCAGCGGCGCAAGCCCGCTCCCAGAAGGATCAGCGCAAAATCGGGGAAGAGGAGCAGGGCGGTGGCCATGGCAGTGACGGCGGACCAGATGGAGCAAGCAAGGCCCGCGACGGGGGACGATCCTCAGGAGGCTTCGCAGAGCTCCAGCAGATCGGCCTCGATCTCCAGTTCCAGTCCCTCGCGGAGGGAGTGATCGAGAAACCGCCCCTGGTAAAGTCGGAACGCGTTGGCTGCCCGGCGCGCCCAGGGCGTTTCCCAGGCGTCGACCCGCAAACGAACGACACCCACCTGCTCATCCCGCACGGCCTCGGGCTGGCTCACGCAGGGACGCGCAGCAGCCAGGCGCACGAATTCCTCCCGGGTATAGCGCTCCAGTGATTTCCCCTCGACCAAGGGGCAAACCTCCAGCCGGCGCGAGCGGATATCCGCCGCGACTACCGTCCCCTTGAGCCAGAACACCGGCTCCCTGGCAATCCACCCCGCCCCACCCTCGCGATACGCGACGCAAGCCCCCGGCCGCTGCACCTCCGGCTGCGCGAAGAGCATACGCGCCGAAGGCCGAAGCCCCGGCTCATCGGCCAATGCCACGCCGGCGACCAAACAGAGCCCCATCAGCCCTCCCCGTACCATGCCCATCCCCCTCCATTCGCAAACAGCCCCCGTCCACCCAGCGTGATGACGCCTCGATCCCCCGCGCCCCCGATGGGCAATCCATCCCCCCCAGCGACCACCCAAAGGGTAGGTCGCATCCCCCCCCAAAATAGGTCGCAAAGTAGCCCCCGCCGGCTAGGCGGAGCGGGGCGCCGTTGGCTCCTGCCAACAAGCCCCGCGACAACGACGCCGGCGGGGGCGCACTGCGACCTAGGAGAGCCAACGTTTGCGACGGCGGTAATGCTTCACCTCCCTGTAAGACCGGCGCCCCTCACCGGACAGCCCGAGGTAGAACTCCTTCACGTCTTCGTTGCCGCGCAACTCGTCGGCGCGACCTTCCATCACCACCCGCCCGCTTTCCAGAATGTAGCCAAAATCCGCGTGGGTCAGCGCCGCCAGGGTGTTTTGTTCGGCGAGGAGAAAACTGACTCCTTCGCGCACGTTGAGATCTTTCACGATGGCGAAGATTTCACCGACGATCTGCGGCGCGAGTCCCATGGAAGGTTCATCCAGAAGGATCATTTCCGGCTGCGCCATGAGGGCGCGGCCGATGGCGCACATCTGCTGCTCGCCGCCCGACGTGTAGCCGGCCTGGGACTGCCGCCGCTCCTTCAGGCGAGGGAAATAGTGGTACACCCGTTCGAGACCCGCCCGCAATTCGGCACGGGAGGGTCGCCGGACGTAGGCGCCGGTCAGGAGATTCTCCTCGATGCTCAGATGGGCGAAGCAATGTCGCCCCTCCATCACCTGAATGACCCCCTGCCCGACGAGATCGGTAGGATTCAATCGGTCGACGCGGATCCCCTTGAATTCGACGCTGCCCTTGGTGACGTCGCCCCGCTCGGCGCGCAGCAGATTCGAGATGGCCTTCAGGGTGGTGGTCTTGCCGGCGCCGTTGGCCCCCAGGAGCGCGACGATGCTGCCCTTGGGAACGCTGAGGGAAACCCCCTTGAGGACCAGGATCACATGATCGTAGATGACCTCGATGTTATTGACCCGCAGGTAGTCGTCGGCCGGCATCCCCTGGCTCATGCCAATCCCTCCTGCGGAGCCCGGCACCTGGCTCATCGCTCCTTGGCGCAGTCGCGCGGCGTGATCCCCTTTTCCTGGGCGTACTGGCGGGCGGTGGCCTGGAAGAGCGGGTGGATCAGGGTCTTGTTGCCCTCCAGCCAGTCGGAGATGGGCACCCAGCGTTCGCCATCCCACTGCTGGATCTTTACCTTGCCCGAGCCTTCGTGGTTGGCGCAGGAGGTCTTGACCTCAGGAAGCAAGCCGCTCGCGCCGAGGGCTTTGAGACGTGCCTCGCTGATGTCGAGATTTTCCAGGCCCCAGCGCACCTGTTCACCCGTCATCGCTTTGCCTTTGCCGTACTTTTCCTGCGCCTTGCGTATCGCTTCCACCGAGAGGATGGCGCTCGCCACGCCTCGGTTGTAGAGCACCGTGCCGATCTTTCCCGGATCGGAGAGATTGCCCTTGCCGGCGCCATAGACGACTTTTTCGATGTCGGCGATCAGCGGAACCGACTTGCCAGCCACGTTGAACGTGGCCGAGAGGTAGCCTTTGGCCGCATCGCCGGCCGGCACCGTATCCTCTTCCGAGCCCGCCCACCAGGAGCCGATCATGCGCTCTCGGGGATAAGCCACCTTCTGGGCCGCCTTGAGGGCGGTCTGATTCATGACGCCCCAGCCCCAGAAGATCACGTAGTCCGGTTTCTCCTGCCGAATCCTCAGCCACTGGGCGCCCTGCTCGTTGCCGGGATGGGCCACGGGAATCTGCACCAGGGTGAATTTGTTGAGGCGCGACTCCGCTTCCAGGGCGAGGATGGCTTCCTTGCCGTAAGCCGAGTCGTGGTAGAGGTAGACGATCTTCTTGCCCGCCAGACCGCCCTTTTCCTTCCCAGCCAGGTATTTGACGATGGCCGAGGCCTGCATCTGGTAGGTGGTCACCAGCGGAAACGCGTAGGGGAAGACGCTGCCATCGGTCGCGTCGGTACGTCCGTAACCGACCATGGCCAGGGGAATCTTGTCGGCGGCGGTCTTGTCGATCAGGGCGTAGGAGATTCCCGTGGACAGGGGGTGAATGGGCCCGGCCGATTGTTTGGCCCTGGACTTGAGCCGCTCGTAGCATTCCACTCCCTTGGCGTTGTTGTATTCGGTCTCGCACTCCTCCCAGACCATCTTCACCCCGCTCACGCCTCCCTCCTTAAGATTGACGTAACTCAGGTAATCGATGAAGCCCCCGAAGAGGGCCATTCCGTTCGCGCCGTACGGCCCCACGCGATAAGAGGCAATCGGGAAGAACTGCTCCTCGGCAGCCCCGGCGGATAGGGAAAAAGCCAGCGCGGCGGCAAGGCCGGCGAAAACGGAACGAAGGCGGAAGTTCATCGCGAAAATCTCCTGATTGACGGCAGCGGGTGTGCCGCTCTGTCGTTATAGACCTGCCGGATTCAGTGAGGGAAGGGCCACAGACGCAATTTTTCCTTGCCAATTTGCCACAAGCGGGCGAGTCCGTGGGGTTCGACAATCAGAAAACCCATGATGAGAACGCCAAAAATCAGGATCTGAATATGCGAGATGGTCGCCGTACTGATCGGCAGATCGAAGAGCGCCGCGAGGGGCGGCAGGGAGAGATCCAGCGCGATGGGCAGCAGCAGGATGAAGGCAGCGCCAAGAAAGCTCCCGAGGATGGAGCCGAGTCCACCGATGATCACCATGAAGAGTATCCGGAAGGAAAGGTCGAGGGAGAATCCGTCTGGCTCGACCGAGCCCAGATAGCAGAAGGCATAGAGCGCCCCGGCGACGCCACAATAGAAGGAACTGACCGCGAACGCGAGCAATTTGGTCGGCAACAGCCGTATCCCGATCACCGCCGCCGCGACATCCATGTCGCGCACCGCCATCCAGGCTCGGCCGGTGGCACTGCGCACGAGATTCTTGGCTACCAGGGCCAGCAGCACGACGATGGCGAGGACCAGAAGGTATTTCTCCCGCGGGGACTCGAAAGCGTGTCCCAGGATCACTACCCGCTGCGCAGAGATGACCCCCGACGACGAGTGATTCGAGAGCCAGGGAAACTTGGTCAGGCACCAGACGATGAAAAACTGTGCGGCCAGGGTCGCCACCGCCAGATAGAAGCCCTTGATGCGCAGACTGGGCAGGCCAAATATCACGCCGACGCCAGCAGCCGTCACGCCGGCGAGAACGAAGCTCACGAGAATGGGAATACCCTCGATGCGCAACTGGAAATTGTAGGCGGCGTAGGCGCCCACCGCCATGAATGCTGCGGAACCCAGGGAAAGCTGCCCAGCGTAGCCGGTAAGCAGATTGAGGCCCAGGGCGGCAAGGGAAAACACCAGGAACGGCACCAGAATCGCCGAGAGCCAGTATTCACTCGCAAACAGCGGAACGACAATGAATGCGGCAAGCAGCAGCAGTCCCACCCCGATCCGGTCCTGACGAATCGGAAAGATCTGCTGATCGGCGGCGTAACTGGTCTTGAACTGTCCGGCTTCGCGATAAAGCAAGGGGAGCTCCCTAGTCTGCAGTGAAACGTGAAAGATGAAGCCCCTTCACCTTTCACCTTTCACCTTTCACCTCCCACCTTCTCGGCTACACCCGGTCGATATGCTTCTCCCCAAAGAGCCCCTCGGGGCGAAGCAGCAGAAAAATCAGCGCGAGGACATAGGGAAACCAACCCTCGATACCGCCGAAATTGCCGCCGAATGCGTCCTGCAGGAGTGGCGGGATGTAGATTTCTGCAAGCTTTTCCGAAGCGCCGATGATGAGTCCGCCGACGATCGCTCCCGGCACCGAGGTAAACCCCCCGAGAATGAGGACGGGCAGCGCCTTGAGGGCGGTGAAGGTGAGCGCGAACTGAACGCCGTTCCGGGCGCCCCAGAGCAAGCCGGCAACCAGGGCGACAAAGCCGGCCACTCCCCAGACGATGGCCCAGATGCGCTGCAGCGGGATGCCGACGGAAAGGGCCGCCTGATGATCGTCGGCCACCGCCCGCAGCGCCCGGCCGATGCGGGTGTACTGGAAAAACAGGGCTAGCGCGGTGACCAGCGCCGTGGCGACACCGGAGGCCACCAGATCGAAACGCGAGATCACCATGCCGGTCGCCTCCAGAATAGCCTCGATCGGCTCGTCGACGATCCCCAGGTCGAGGGGACGCGGCGCGTTACCGAAAACGAGGGGCGCAAGCCCTTCGATGAAGAAGGCGAGCCCGATGGTCGCCATGAAGAGGGCAATGGGCGGCTGATTAATCAGTCGGCGCAGGACGAAGCGCTCGGTAGCCAGGCCGAAGGCGGTCATGAGCACGAGGGCGAGCGGGATTGCCAATACGAGCGGCGCGCCGCGTTCCATGCAGCCGACCACAGTGAGCGCGGCCAGGTAGACCATCGCCCCCTGGGCGAAATTGAAGACGCCGGAAGCCTTGAAGATGAGGACGAAGCCGAGAGCGACAAGGGAATACATGATCCCTGAGAGCAGGCCGCCGATGAGGACTTCAAGGAAGAACTGCATGCATTTCCCCTTCAGTGGGCCACACCAAGGTAGGCCTGGACGACTTCCGGATCGTTGCGCACGGCAGCCGGTTCGCCATCGCCGATTTTGCGGCCGTAGTCGAGCACGACGACTCGGTCGGAAATGTCCATGACCACCCCCATGTCGTGTTCGATGAGGACGATGGTCGTACCGAATTCGTCGTTCACATCGAGCACGAAGCGGCACATGTCCTGCTTCTCTTCAACGTTCATACCCGCCATGGGCTCGTCGAGCAACAGCAACTCCGGCTCCGCGGCCAGCGCGCGGCCCAGTTCGACGCGCTTCTGCAAGCCGTAGGGCAGCCGTCCCACCGGCGTCTTGCGAATGTGCTGAATTTCCAGGAAATCGATGATCTCTTCGGCCCGCCGCCGGTGGGCGAGTTCCTCGCGACGGGCGCGCCCCAGGCCGAGGGCGCGCTCAATGAAACTGGCGCGCATGCGGGGGATGCGGCCGGTCATGATGTTGTCGAGAACGCTCATGCCACGAAATAGCGCGATGTTCTGGAAGGTTCGGGCGATGTGATGACTTGCGGCGTCGTGGGGCTCGATGCGCCTGCGCTCCTCGCCACGAAAGACGATGCTTCCCTCCTGCGGGTGATAGACCCCGTTGATGACGTTGAGCAGGGAGCTCTTGCCCGCGCCGTTGGGGCCGATGATGGCGCGGATTTCCCCCGCCCGCACGTCGAAGGAGATGTCGCTCAAGGCCTTAACGCCGCCGAAGGATAGCGAGATGTTGCGCAGATCGAGAATGACCTCGCCGATGCGCCGCGTCATGCTCAGGCCGCCCTCTCGACCGCCGCGAAGACGCGCGCGTCCCACAGGCGGAGATCGGCGGCCACCTTGCCTCGCCGCCCATCTTCGAATCGCACCTCGGTCTCGACATACTGGGACTCGCGACCCTCATAGAGGGCATCCACCAAACCGACGTACTTCTGGGCGATGAAGCCGCGGCGAACCTTGCGGGTCCGCGTCAGTTCGTCGTCGTCGGGGTCGAGTTCCTTGTGCAGCACCAGGAAGCGCCGGACCTGACAGGCTGCCACCTGGGCGTCCCGCGCCAGGTCCGCATTGACCTGTTCGACACACTGACGAATCAGTTCGCAGACTTCGATCTTGCCGGCGAGATCGCTGTAGCCCGAATACGGAATGCCGCGTCGCTCAGCCCAGTTGCCGACCGCCCCCAGGTCGATATTGACGAAGGCGCAGACGCTGCCGCGGCCGTGACCGAAACACACCGCCTCCTTGATGTACGGGAAGAACTTGAGTTTGTTCTCGACATAATTGGGAGCGAACATTCCCCCGCCGCTCAGCCGACCCACATCCGCCGCCCGGTCGATGATGCGCAGGTGCCCGTCGCTGCCGATGAAACCGGCGTCGCCGGTATGAAAATAGCCTTCCGCGTCGAGGACGGCGGCGGTGGCTTCGGGCCGGCGGTAATACTCCTGCAGCAGCATGGGGCCGCGCACGAGAACCTCACCGTTTGCCGCGATGCGCAACTCGACCCCCGGGGCCGGCGGGCCGACGGTATCCGCGCGGGCCTCGCCATCCGGTTGCAGGCAGACATAGGCGCAGGTCTCGGTCTGACCATAGAGCTGCTTGAGGTTAATGCCGATGGCACGATAGAAGCGGAAGAGGTCAGGCCCGATGGCCGCCCCCGCGGTATAGGCCGCCCGCAGGCGCGAGAGGCCCAGCACGTTGCGCAGCGGCGCGTAGATCAGGAAGTCGCAGAGGCTGTAGAGGAGACGCCGGGAAAAACCCACTGGTCGGCCGTCAAGGATCTCTTCACCGCAATCCCGTGCAACCGCCAGAGCGCGTGCGTAGAGCCAGCGCTTCAGCGCACCTGCATCCTCCATGCGGATGCTCACTTGGGTGAGCAGATTCTCGAAGACGCGCGGCGGTGCGAAATAAAAGGTGGGACCGATCTCCCGCAGGTCCGTCATCACCGTTTCGGCAGACTCCGGACAATTGATGGTGAAGCCAGCAACCAGCGCCTGGGCATAGGAAAAAAGATGGTCGCCCACCCAGGCCATGGGCAGATACGAGAGCAGGTCGTCCTGCGGACCGAGGCGATCAAGGCCGATGCTGCCACGTGCCGCCGCAATGAAGGCGGCGTGGGCCAGGCAGACGCCCTTGGGCGCCCCGGTGGTCCCGGAGGTGTAGAGCATGGCCGAGGTGTCGCCGGGGCTGCCGGCCGCGACCTCCCGGGCGAAAAATTCGGGGTGCTCCTCCCCGTGGCGCCTTCCCGTTTCCAACAAGGCGCGCAAGTCGTGCAGCCCCTCCGCCTGGTAATGCCGCATGCCCCGGGGATCGTCGTAAACGATGCATTCAAGCCCGAGGTAGCCCGCGCGGATCTCGAGGAGCTTGTCCACCTGCTCCTGATTTTCCACGGCCGCAAAGCGGATTCCGGCGTCCTCCAGGACGAAACGCATTTCGTCCGCAACCGCGTCCTGGTAGAGCGGAACAGGAATGCCCCCCAGGCACTGGGCCGCGATCATCATCATGTAGAGATGCGGGCGGTTGTCCCCCACGACCGCCAAGCGCTCCCCGCGACCAAAGCCCAGCGCTGCAAGGCCGCAGGCGAGCGCCTCGACCCGCTGGGCGACATCAGCCCAGGTCCAGGTCTGCCAGATGCCGAGGTCCTTCTCGCGCATGGCAATGGCGCTACCGCGCACACGAACGTGGTGCAGCAACAGCCGCGGAAAGGTGTTCGCCTCCTCCGGCACCCCGCCGGAAGCCTTGACGGCCATGTGGTCTCCTCGCGCCCTCCTTCGACATCCTTGCAAGCCCGGGATACCCGGAGGGTCATTGGCGCCATTGTAGCCCTGGAGGGCAATACACGCACCCTCGCGCCGCAAAGCGAGACAAGCGCTGGAAAGCGCCGATAAAACGCTCCATCATATTGATTTTATGCGATAAATTAAGCATTGACATTTCCTCAGGCCGGCCTACAGTCAAGAGATAAGTCAAACCGCCAGGAGGCGGACACCGTTTGCGGAGTCCCGCAACGGAACACCACGAGGAGACCTGGCATGGACGAAAATTGCGTGCAATTGCTGCCCGAAACGCTGATTGTTGATGTTCCGGAACTCGATTCGCAGCACGAAGCCATCTTTGCGCAGATCGAGGCGATCAAGGACGCCTGCCTGGGAACCGAGGATTTGCCCGCCGCCGCCCTGGAAATCCTGATCGATCTGTTGGCCGGACACTTCGCCACCGAGGAGCAACTGGCGAGGGAAGCGGGGATTTACTTTGGCGACCACGAACGGCAGCACCGGGAGAGCCTCGTCTCCCTCGACCGCACGGTGCACCGGGTGCGCCAGGGTAGCCTCGATGTCTTCTGCCTGCTGCGCTATCTCGAATGCTGGTTCGAGCGCCACATCCTCGAGCACGACAAACCCTTCGCCCAACGCCTCAGCGCGGCCCACGCCATGCCGCGCCGCGCGGCGGCGGCACCCCTGCGCCTTTTCGCCCGCTAGAATCCGCTAGCGCAGGCGGGCCTTCCGCCCTGCCGCGGCCAGGCGGAACAGACCCACCGCCTCGACCAGCGCCTGTGCCTGCTCCTCCAGGCTTTCCGCAGCCGCTGCCGCCTCCTCGACGAGGGCGGCGTTCTGTTGCGTGACGTCGTCCATCTGGCCCACCGCCAGGGTCACCTGTTCGATCCCGGCGCTCTGCTCGCGACTCGCGTGGCTGATCTCGTTCACCAGGGTGGCAACCTTGCTGAAACTCGCCACCACCTCGTTCATCGTCTCACCGGCATCCTGAACGAGGCGGGTGCCTCCGCGCACCGTCTCCACCGACCCGCCGATCAGGGTCTTGATCTCCTTGGCGGCGCCCGCGCTACGCTGCGCGAGGTTGCGCACTTCCGTCGCCACCACGGCAAAGCCACGGCCCTGCTCCCCGGCGCGCGCCGCTTCGACCGCCGCGTTGAGGGCAAGGATGTTGGTCTGGAAGGCGATCGAGTCGATCACCCCGATGATGTCCGCAATCTTCCGCGAACTGGCGTCGATGGCCTGCATGGTCTCCACCACGGAGGCCACCATGCCGCCGGCCTTCTGGGCCACGGTGTTGGCCTCGCCGGCGAGCACCGCGGCCTCTTGGGCGTGCTCAGCGTTCTGGCGGACGGTAGCGTTGAACTGCTCCATGCTCGACGACGTCTCCTCCAGACTGGAAGCCTGCTCCTCGGTGCGCGAGGAGAGATCGGCGTTGCCCATGGCGATTTCCCGCGCTGCCATGTTGATGGCTTCCGCCGCACCCTTGATGCGCCCGACCACATCGCGCAATTGGGACACCGTGGCGTTGGCATCGTCCTTCAACTGACCGAAAACGCCCTGATAGTCAGACTCCACCCGGCGGGTCAGATTACCCTCCGCGATGGCGCGAAGAACCTCGGCAACTTCCTGCAGCCCCCCCTCGGTGGTCGCGGAAAGGGTATTCAGGTCCTTGGCGAGTTCCAGAAAGAATCCGGAACGGCCCGCTTCCGTCATGCGCTGACTGAAGTCACCCCGCGCGGCGGAGGCGATCAGGCGCCCGACCTCCTCCTGGGCCTGGGCGGTCTCGGCGCGTTGCTCGCGTTCCACGCGCGCATTGTTTTCCAGCACCGCGAGAGACTGATTGCTCCCCTGAAGGGCATCGTGAAATACCCCATGCAGGCCTACAGGCTGCGCCTTGCGGAAATACTTGCCCTCCCCCGCCATGCGCAGCACGGTCTGCTGCTCGCGGAAGCAAGGCTCCAACTGGTCGAGCATGTTGTTGATGCCCCAGCACAGTTCGCCCACAACATCCTTGGGACCGATATTGACGATACGCCCGGTGACCTTGCCGGCCGCCACTTCGGCCACCAGAACCCGCAGGCGCTGCATGCGGTCGTCCCCCTGAGTGGCCGCCGCCGCATCACTGCGCCCGCGGCCGAACATGGCAAGGGCGAGGCCGACGATGAAGAACCCCGCGGTCACCCCATCGAAACCGTGGCGGAGGAAAATCCAGAGCGCAGCCAGGGCGAGCAGCCCGGCAAGCAAATACGCAAGCAATCTAGATGGCATGGATCAGCTCCTCGTAACTCAGGCCTTTCTCCTTGAGCACGCCCACCAGGAGCGCCAGGGAAGCCTCGCAGGCATCGCGCGGCCCGGCCTTCCGCTCGGCATCGAGCATCGCCCCATACAGCCCCTCGATCACCGGCAGCGCGCTGCGCTTGGGCGCACGGCGCACCGAGAGATATCCGCTGATCTGCCCGGCCGAGTCATAGTCGGGCGTAACGTTGGCGAACACCCAGTAGTAACTGCCGTCCTTGGCCAGATTCTTCACGTAGGCGAAGACCTCGTTGCCCGCCGCGATGTTGTCCCAAAGGAACTTGAACACCCCGCGCGGCATGTCGGGGTGGCGGATGATGTTGTGCTGAGCACCGAGCAGCTCCGCCTCGGAATACCCCGAGAATTCGATGAAAATCTCGTTGCCGTAGGTGATGCGCCCCTTGAGATCGGTCTTGGAGACGATGAAATCGTTCTCCCGCATGACCTTCTCCTGATTCGTGGGCTGAATCGGATTCTTCATGGTCCCCCTCCTGAACGCCGACCTGCGGCCGCGCATTGCCGGCAAGTATAGCCAAGGGCCGCAGGGAATGGAGCGCTTCCGCGGGGCGTCGCATCGCGCGCTGGGTGGGAAACTCGCCGGAAAAATCTCTCCGCAAAATGCCCCGCAGCGCCACTCTGATCCATATCAAATATTCCCGCAGGGTCACGCCCCCTCGCCATTTAAGCCCATGGTATATTCCCAAGTCCTGCAATTGACACCGACCCGAAGGGAACGTCCCTTCGGGTCCTCGATCGAGCCCCCATGGCCACCATCACCACCCATTCCAACGATCCCGCCGAATTGTCCGCCGCTCTGGCAGGCCTAGGCGGCACCCTGGATACCCACGTCGATCACCTTCGCGAGGCATTCGCCCCCATCCTGGACGAGATGTTCAGTGCCACCCCGACGGTCACCGACACCCGCATCGACTTCACGTGGTTCACGGGCTACAGCGAGGGTCAGGGTAGCCTCTTCGGGGAAAACCTCACCAATCTGAATTCGGGCATTAGTATCACCGTCTCGCAGATGGAAATCTGGGCCTACGTCTATCCTACCGCAACCTATCTGAGCTACACCGCAAGCGGCGCCATGGTCTTTTCCCGCGAGGCGCCCAGCGGATACCTTCGTTCAGTGAGTTATTCCGATGGCGAAACGACCGTCGCCTTCAGCGGAAACATGCCCCTGAACGACGGTCCGCTCACACTTTCCTCCCTTTCCATCTCAATCACCAACGATGACGGGTCAGTCACCCGCTTTTCCTTTTCCGGAAACATTCTCGGCGACGGGAACGGAAACTTCTCGGGCACCGTCACGGCAGTCTCCGTTTTCCTGGATTCGGACGGTGCCGGGGGTGCTTCGCCCACGCCGATTTTCTCGGCTTCCGGCATTTCGATTCCCGCCGCCACCTTCATGGAAACGGAAGACTACGTCAGCGCATTCCTGCAATTGACTTCCGGGAACGACGTCATCAACGGCACCTCCCAGAGCGACACGCTCTTTGGCCACGCAGGCAACGACACCCTCGACGGCAAGGCCGGTGGCGATACCCTTGCCGGGGGTATCGGCAATGACACCTACATCATCGACGCCGTCTCCGACCTCATCATCGAAAATCCGGACGAGGGCGTCGATCTCGCCAGGATCGCCATCACCACGGCGGGTGCCAGCTACACCTTGGGCGACAACGTCGAGAACGCCACCCTCATCAACAGCGTGGCCTTCGATCTGGTTGGCAGCGCCGTCGCCAACACCCTCATCGGCAATGCCGCCACCAATACCTTGGACGGCGACGCCGGCGACGACTTCCTCGACGGCAAGGGCGGCGCCGACGTTCTGTTCGGCGGCGTCGGAGACGATACCTACGTCGTCGACCACACGGGCGACGAGATCATCGAGAATCCCGGCGAAGGGACCGACCTCGTCCGCATCACCATCGCCACGGCCAACGCCACCCACACCCTCGCCGAGAACGTCGAGAACGCCATTCTGCTCAACAGCGTGGCCTTCAATCTGGTCGGCAACAGCGGGAACAACACCCTCACCGGCAACGCCGCCGCCAACACCCTGGACGGCGGCGCCGGCGACGACTTCCTGGTCGGTGGCCTCGGCAACGACACCTACGTCCTCGACTCCCTCGGCGACAGCATCAGCGACAGTGGCGGCAGCGACACCGTCGTCACCAGCCTGGACTACAGCCTGGCCGCCGGCCTTGAACACCTGACCCTCACCGGCAACGGCCTCACCGGCCAGGGCAACGCCCTGGCCAACACCCTCAAGAGCCTGGCCGGCGACGCCACCCTCATCGGCGGCCTGGGCAACGACAGCTACTTCATCGGCACCGGGGACAGCGTGGTGGATAGCGGCGGCATCGACACTGTCGTCTCCAGCGTGGACCACAGCCTGGGGGCGGACTTCGAACACCTCACCCTCACCGGCGCCGCCGTCTCCGCCACCGGCAATACGCTCGCCAACACCCTCATCGGCAACGGCCTGGCCAACACCCTGGACGGTGGCCTCGGTGTCGACCTCCTCAAGGGCGGTGCGGGGGACGACACCTACGTCGTGGACCTCACCGCCACCAACCTCCTCCAGGACGTGCTCAGCGAGAACAATGGTGAAGGCAGCGACACGGTGATCCTGCGGGGCGGCAACACCGGCCTTGCGAGCACCGTCACCCTCACGCTGGGCAACCACCTCGACCACCTGGACGCCTCGGCCACGGGGCTGACCAAGCTCAACCTCAACGGCAACACCCTCAACAACACCCTCATCGGCAACGCCGCCGCCAACACCCTGGACGGCAAGGCGGGTGCCGATGTTCTGGAGGGCGGGGCGGGTGACGACACCTACGTGCTCGATCATCTCGCCGACCTGGTCGTCGAGAATCCCGGCGAGGGGACCGACCTCGTCCGCATCACCATCGCCACGGCCAACGCCACCCACACCCTCGCCGAGAACGTCGAGAACGCCATTCTGCTCAACAGTGTGGCCTTCAATCTCCTCGGCAACAGCGGGAACAACACCCTCACCGGCAACGCCGCCGCCAACACCCTGGACGGCGGCGCCGGCGACGACTTCCTGGTCGGTGGCCTCGGCAACGACACCTACGTCCTCGACTCCCTCGGCGACAGCATCAGCGACAGTGGCGGCAGCGACACCGTCGTCACCAGCCTGGACTACAGCCTGGCCGCCGGCCTTGAACACCTGACCCTCACCGGCAACGGCCTCACCGGCCAGGGCAACGCCCTGGCCAACACCCTCAAGAGCCTGGCCGGCGACGCCACCCTCATCGGCGGCCTGGGCAACGACAGCTACTTCATCGGCACCGGGGACAGCGTGGTGGATAGCGGCGGCATCGACACTGTCGTCTCCAGCGTGGACCACAGCCTGGGGGCGGACTTCGAACACCTCACCCTCACCGGCGCCGCCGTCTCCGCCACCGGCAATACGCTCGCCAACACCCTCATCGGCAACGGCCTGGCCAACACCCTGGACGGTGGCCTCGGTGTCGACCTCCTCAAGGGCGGTGCGGGGGACGACACCTACGTCGTGGACCTCACCGCCACCAACCTCCTCCAGGACGTGCTCAGCGAGAACAATGGTGAAGGCAGCGACACGGTGATCCTGCGGG